>Ga0209208_10003909_pt1 | contig 21287 bp, 17 predicted proteins | sample S1TSphfallax_3_FD_187694 | JGI IMG/M metagenome (GOLD analysis project Ga0209208, IMG submission 187694) | Host-associated microbial communities from peat moss isolated from Minnesota, USA - S1T2_Fd - Sphagnum fallax MG (SPAdes) (version 2) | ecosystem: Host-associated > Plants > Peat moss >...
CGTTTCAAAACACTCCCCCCTCCAAAATGGAAAAGCTAGGAACGGGCCCTCCAAAGAGCCCTTTGATTATTGGCTAAATTTCACCAAAAAGCAACAATTAAAAATTCGAAAATGAAGTGATTTTGGAGGTTTTCATTGGTCAAAAGTGAGGAATAAAATAGCAAAAATATTTCTATACTTGGTTGCAATAGTGTAGCCAAAAACATAGAAGGATGATTAAAAGTTTTGCACTTCACATATGGTTTATTGCCAGATTTGGCTAAATCCTCCTTGGAATGATTCCCACGTTTTCTACATCTTCCTAAGGATGAATGCCAATTGGGCTAAAAACAAAAAAACAGTAAAAACATCGTATGAGGTCTCTTGGTGCTGGTGAACTGGATGGTCCTACGAACTACAAGGAGCCCAAAATTACCTTCTAAGCCCTTGATTCACCCTTCATGCCCGCCTGCACGCAGCGTTGTCGATCTGCAGGTCCACCATAGGAAAGAGCGCCTGCGTGAATTCAGTCGTCTTGTGCATCCTCATTCCCTTCTTGTACATCATCTTTATATTGTTTGTCTCGGACTTCAGAGGCCGAGACAACTCAAATCAACTATTCTTTTCCAAGGAAACGCTTTGCTTCTTCTCTTCCGGGGTTTCACCGAGTAAGAAGAACTCACCGAAGTTGCAGCAGTTCTCTCTCTCTCTCTCTCTCTCTCGTTGTTTCGAGCATTTATGTAGTACTGAGCTTTCATCCAAGAAGAAGAAGCGTTGCGAATTTTTGTTTTTGTTCATGAACTTGTGCATCATTTTTCAGGAGACAGGAATGCGCATTCTGGATCCTGCGCACAAGTTTGAGTGTGGGATCACCTTCGCTTCCGAGGTACATTTTTGGCCCTCAAGCCATGTTCCGCTCGAATTCCTTATAAACTCAGGGTTTATGGTTTAGGGTTCTACTTGGGCATCAGTTTTCGCGGAGACAGAAATGCACATTCTGGATCCCGCACACAAGTGTGGCGCGTGCAGCATTGCCTTCGCTTCCAAGGTATTGTTGTTCATTTGTGGCTCTCAAGCCATGTTCTGCTTGAATTCAGATAAACTCAGAATTTATGTGTTAGGGTTCTACTTGCACATGAGCTTTCAGGAGACAGGAATGCACATTCTGGATCCTGCACAATAAGCGTGATGAGTACGTCATCACCTTCAGATCCAAGCCATTGTTGTTCGTTTGTGGGTCTCAAGCCATGTTCCGCGCAAATTCCAGATAAACTCAAGGTTTGTGTGTTAGGGTTCTACTTGCACATCAGCTTTGATTAGACAGGAATGCACATTCTGGATCCTGCACAGAAGTGTGACGAGTGTGGCATTACTCTGAAACCTTCAAGGGTTGCCAAATGCACATCCTTCCCTCTGCATCACCAAAGCCATAAAAGGATTATTGCTTATCTACATCTATATATGTGAAATGGTCTTGGCCCTGCAAAGGATTTATCACATCATTGAGATCTTGCAGTCACTAAACTGAATTGCACTGCACTGAATGATGGCATCTGTAAAGGAAAGAGGTTTTGATTCTTAGCAGTCATAGTATAGTTACACTTTGGCTTTGCCATTTGTTGCAGGAATCATTAGGACTGACACAGATAGTCCAGACATTGGATACACATGGCAGAGGAGTATGCAAAGTAGCAGACTCAATTGCAGATGAGTCTCCTGGCTGAGGATTACAGAGCATTGTGATTTGGTTTCTTCAGAGAATCCAGGATCAAAGAGGTGTCAGAGATCCAGAGCAATTTAGACCTTTTTCTGGGAGATTCTATTTATACTCGTTTGTTATCATCTTCTTCTTTGGTACTCCCTCCTGTTGATGTTGGGAGGTATGCAGAGTCTTCAAGAATTAGATGTAAATTTATAGGAGGGTGAAAGCTTATGACCTTTAATGAGATCCAGGACAAGATCAAGGATTAATCCAGTGGGAACCAAGGAAAAGGGAGTATTCAGGATGGAGTCAAGCAGGGAAGAAGCTCCAACAGAGGTGGATGTGTCCCCTGGAGTGTTTTTTGATGATGATTACTGTCGGCACACAGTTCGGTTTCCTGATGCTGTGAAGAGAGTGGCATACAGCTTTGATGGGTATGGGAAGTTCAGCAGCAGGGAGTGGGACTTGCGGCAGTTGGAGGGAGAGGGCTTTTGTTGGTACCATGTTGAGCTGCCAAGGTCAAGCCAGAACTTGGCAGTCTTTGCCCAGTACCTCATAGATGTTTTGTGCCCACCCCTGAAACTGCAGGACATCCTTGCACTTGTGAGCAATGGCCCCTTCTGCGGTACCATAGATGGGGCCCTTGTATTCAAAGTGAACTCTGCTGGTCCACCAACCAGCAAATTCACCCAAAGAATTGCTGCGATTGTAAGAGACAACATGGTCATTAGTGTCTCACTGGGTTGTGTTGCAAGGCTTGATTTCTCCAGAATCTCACCCAAATTACTCCTGATGGAGGTGCCCAGCACTGAGCCCACATGTTTGGGTGAGGTGGGTGACAGCCACCATGGAAGCCTCGGCACTGGTGGGGTAGTGATTCCAGAACATGTGCTGGAGTTTCTTCTGACCATGAGCCATCATGAGCATGCAGACAATGCAGTGCCCAAGGGGGTGGGGAACCTCCTGGTGCACATCATCGACACACATGTAGATCAGCTGCATGACACTGTCCTCCATCTGGAAACACACCTGGATGATGTGGAACGGAGTTTAGATACAGGTAAGGTGTCCCCTGATGCACACAAATACTGGAACCCTTGTTGACTGTACTATCTAGCAGATTTTGAAAATGGATTGCACCAATTTCTCAAGGGACCCAAAATCATTGTGTTTGTGTTTAATCCTGCTAAAATTCATTTGAGAGTTATCTTTTGATTCTGGAGTCCACCTTGGTCAACCCATGATACATTTGAGCAGGAGGGTTTGTTTCAGTTGCTATTGTCAGATGCCCCATGATGGGAATTATGAATCTGATCAGTCAGTGCCTACTTTTGTGGTGTGAAATGTTGGTGAGTAAAATGACTCTGACAGTGTGTGCATGGCTCTAGGAGTGGGTGCCACCAAGAAACAGATGTTGGATGATAGAAGATTCCCAAAGATGCATCTAGACCTGCAACGACTCTTACAGGTCATAGCACATGGAGATCAAGTATTTCCTAGAGTCAAGGAGAAGTGTAGAGGCAAAGCCTGGTGTACTTCTGAGGATCTGGCAACATTGGAGGTCCTGGTGGCACGGCTCCAAAAGCTCAAGGAGAATGTTGGGTTCATAGCAAATCGCATTACTGCAATTCAAGCTGGTCTGGACAGTTGGCAAGCTGAGCAGATCAACCGCAAACTCTATTACTTATCATTCCTGTCAGTTATATTTCTACCACTGTCAGTTGTGACTGGAGGTAAGCATTCACCAAAATGTAGCTCTAATGTGAACCTACAAACTACAAGATCTAATTGCTGATGCTGATTGATCCTATCCAGACTTGTATAATGGTTTGCCTAAAATTTTGGGGGAATTATTATATACTTCCCTACTTCCATTATTGGACACTTATGAAGTCAGTCGGTAGTTATGGCATCTCATCACTGCTATTTGTGATGAAGGTGATGGTCTGACACTCTGGGAGAGACTCTCATAAGGTTATGACTGCACTCATTGTCATGTTACCTGCAAATTGTTATTGTGGAGATTTCTCTGCAATTTCATAGATATGTGTGTTTGTCATTCCACAGTCATTCTTGTCATGCTGAACTCAAAGTATTTTTATGGAGTTCTCTCTGCCATCTAATAGGTATGTTTTCCAGTGGTTTTAGCAGATGTTCTGCATCCAAGTAGTCACCAGTGCCGTGTTTAAAAGATATGTTCAGCATGTAGAAGGTCCCAGCCACCACCCTCTATGTAGGCCTCTCTATGCCTTGGCTTAGATGCTTGGTTGTGCATGGACAAGATAAAATGAAATGGAGCTTTTGCCTTACAAGCTTGTTGCAGCTTGAACCAGGATACTATTTGACTTTCTTTAGTAACTATGTCTCTTGAGTGCTAGCTAACATCATGACTGAGTCTTCCTGTTGCTTTTGACAAATTCTTAGGCCACATGCAGATATTTGTATAACTGAAGTTGTGGGTGGGTTATTGTATACCTCTCTACATCCACCATCAAGAGCTCATGAAGTCAGTGGGGTGTCATGGCAGCTCGCACTGCTATTTGTGATGAAGGTGATGGTCTGCGACCTTGTGAGTGACACTCACAAGGTCATGACTGCATGTATTCTTGTCATTTTACCTTAAAAGCATTGTTGTGGAGTTTCTCTGCAATCTCACAGATATGTATAGGTGTCCTTCAATGCTTTCAGTCCCTTACTAGACCAGATGTGATCACTCATAGTCTTTCTTTTGCCTCCTCCTTTCATGCCTTTAGTTGTTGAAAATGTGTTTCCTTTACTTGAGACTCCCGTTTCTTGTATCACAAGTGTGTGGCTAGCAAGGTTTTCATGTGAACCTCTCAATTTTTGGCTTTCCTGTTCTCTAATATATGTTGTTGGTGTGGTGCAGCCTTTGGGATGAATGTTGGTGGAGTGCCTTGGACAAAACAAATTGATCCAACACTTCTGCATGGATTTCAAAATGTGCTCCTACTCTGTATGGTAATTGTTATGTTATTGTTGGCTGGCTTTGGGGCCGAACCTTTGTACATATATTTTGCTACAAGGCACAAACATCAGGCTGTGAAGGCCAAGTGGCTGGGTTCAAAAAGGTCTTTTCAATACCGAGGTAGCCCACATTATGTTCAATTGTGAGCCCATTTAGTTTTAATTCAGTTGTTTCAAGGTTAGCAGGTTCAGACACCGGGCTAATCTGACTACAGGAAGCATGCCCATATACAATGCTAAAAATGCTTTTCCTACAATATAGCAGGTTCATGCTTGCCTTTCCATAGAGAGCCAATAGGTCAACCATTTCTTTGAAGTGATCTCCAAGATGAGCTGTTTGCTTGCTGATTTGTAGCTGGTTGGACAAGATTAGTCTGTCTGTTTTTTATTCTCATTGTTGCAATTCTGGCTAGAGTTTCCATCTCTCTCCTCTCAAGTAGAACACCTCACATTATTGTCAAAGTGTGGCATTTAGAGTTCTGCATTTGGACAGACTAAGGCTGCATGGAGAGGTGGAGTTGACCATGTTTATCATGGACTTCAGAACCTCTTATCAAACATGAAGAGTATAAAATGTGATGCAATGTCCATGTGTTGCATCTTTATGAATACTTTCATCATATGAAAAGTTGCACTGGCTATCAGGGAGGTAAGTTTTGGATTGCAATTGCCCAAATCTATCCACTGTGCATTGGGATAACAGAATCTACTGTTATGAAGGACCGTGGAGGCTGTCGTGATTCTACTGTACTCAAGAAACATTGAGGTTGCTTGATATACTTCAGAATGCTTCAGATTCCTATGTTTGTCATGATGCTGTGAGTTGAAACAATTGTCAAAAAGGCCTTGGCCACTTAGGGTATGGGGAAACAAAAGTATGGGATTTTAGGGAGGAATATTAATGCTGAAATTCCACATGGAGGTGGAGTGGGCATGCAGGCTTCGTCTGCCTGGAAGCCTTTGAAAAATGCTGATGCATCACAATCATCAAGAATGGATCCAATCTAGACAAGCTGTGAGCTCATTAAGAACTTCAGGAGCAGTGCATGAGGATGGAGTGTATGAGTGAAGGTACATCCTGACTTACACACTGGTTACTAGGTAGGTATACAGCTGTAGAGTACTGACTATCTTCATTGTCTCCAATTATAGACAGGAGAATAATCAGAGGCATAAATCAAAATATTGTAAAAAGAGGATGCAATGCCTAGGCTACAGTAGAGTTGGGCAGTTGTGCAAATCCATGGTCACCAGAAAAACAAAGCATTAATCAATTTTGTTTGAGAGTGCCAATACTACTCTTTCAAGACCTGCAATAAGCTGGGTACAATCAATACCTGCATAATACACAGCAAAGATTCAGATTTCCGAGCTTTCTTCCTTCTGTGGTGTCTGCCATGTGAGCCAACCAGTTCTGAATGAGACTCCAAAAACTGATTTGATTATTCTTTCAAACTCAACACCATACAATCAAGAAATTCTTTTGAAAAGACAACCCATTCTTTGTGAAAAACAAGCCAACATCTTCACAGCTTATTTAGAATATTTGGAAGTTGGAAACAATTTTTATTTTTATATTTTGTACAATCTGACTGTCAAATTGAAATTAAAAGGTACACTGAGCGCAGAAAGACCTTCAGGAATATAGTCAGGTTCTTGGGCATCAATCTGATCATCAATCAAATATAAGTGGTCATTTTGCCGCAATAGGTTTGCATTGTCAATCTCTGCAGCATCCTTACTTAAGACCTTGTTTGGGGTGTAGCCAAAAATTGCACCTGCAGCAAAATACAATGTCAGTTGAGGGTTGGAAACTTAATGTATATGCATAGATACACATGATCCATCTCCTAAAATCTTCAGCGAATTACCAAAGATAAAAAGGCTTTTTTGGCCTTCACAAAATGGAAGCTCATCTCTCTGCAGTTAAGCTGGTAGTTCATGGGAAAATTCTGTCAAGATACTCCATACTTTTCTAGTGATTAAAATTTAATGCTAATCTTCCAATTCCTGGCAAAGCTAGGGAGAAACAAACAGAAATTTACCTGCAATAAGTAGGAGGTCATTCAATGACATAGGCATCTGCACTAGCTTCCCTGATTGATTACATGCTTCTTTGGACATTGGGTGGTATGGATGGATTATCACCCCAATGTGGGAAATGGATTGCCCATCAATGTGCATGTCTGTCTCATTGATTTCACTACACAATGTTTTGTATTGTGATTGCATGTGCACTTTGGGACCAAGGGATTCTGGCAACCGTCCTCGTGATGTTTGCTTGTTCATTAGTGTGGTAATTCCAGGCAGACCCTTTCGCTGCCTTTCTGAACTTTTTTTGCCACTTCCCCTGGAGGCCATCACCTGCTCAAGATCAATATAAAGATCACATTCTTCCCAATGCTCCACACTCTACAACAACAGCTACCTTATTTTGAAGAAGAATGCAACAAGATACTCAACCAAATGTCAATTTGATGAGACATGGACTCATGGGTCAGCATAGATAATTAAGCACCTCAGATTTGAACAATGGGAAGTTATCTCTTCTTTGCAATGCTGAGTCAGGTACTGAAGACTCTCGTGAGATGTATGGTAAGCCATCCTGCAGTGGGGATGCCACAGTGGCCATTGAAGTGCCCTCAAGCAAGCTTAGTAACTCTTGATCCTCATTTTTTCTGGCAAGGTCAATTGCAGAAAGACCCCACTTATCCACCTTTTGGGGATTGGCACCTTTTGATAGTAGAAATTTAGCTATGTCTGAGTGACCATCAACAACTGCAATATGAAGTGCGGTCACCCCTTCTTCATCGCCTTCGTTAATGTCAGCTCCATACAACACATAATCTACGAGGAGTTCTTTGTTCTCATCCTGTACAGCTTGGCCAAGAAATTTCCCAATCTTCCCGGTCTTCAAGTGCCCACCTTTTTGCCATAATAGGTTTGCAATCACCATATCTCGTGCAATTAAAGCCTCAATCAATGGCACTCTTCCATCCACATCTGCATCAGATCGGCACTTAAAATTCAGAAGTAGCTCCACCTGTCAGTGCAGGAGAGAGCTTAAACACAACCAAAAAGACTAAAACACTCACCAAAAATTCTAGATTATACCCAATGACACTCTCAACAAGAATCTGTCAAACCCACAGTCTGGACCTTGGTTATTGCATCTATGCTAAGTGCTTTATCTCACCAAGTTCTTCACTCAACATAAAGAACCACCTCATTTTTTCTAGTGTCTTTTGTGGCTGCTCATCTGGCTGAAGATGTCACAGGAACTTCTGAAATCCAGAAGGTCCCTGCAAGGCTGTCAACAGGGCCTTCCAGATTTCAGAAGTTCCTATCTTAAAGAAAGACAAAAGAACTTGCATGTTTCTTCACACATGTTAAGGGTCTAGCTTTAAACTGTTCTGGATTTTCCGCTCTGTGACAGGAGCTTCAAATCCAGAAGGGTCTAAAGCTAGACCCTTCTCCTATGTACTAACTGTGCATCAAACAAATATACCTGCAGCATTAACATCCGCCCCACTATTCAGAAGCAATTGAACACATTCTTGATAACCCTTGGATGATGCTATTACCTGCTTCCCCAACCCCCCAGGCCAAATTATACACTGATTAGATTATCACATCCCTGATATTACAGAAAAAAGGGAAATCACAAATGAAGAGAAGAGAAAATTGCATAGTTCCAGTAGTAGTGTTGGGTTTCAATGTATTACGTACCAATGGTGTACGACCACTGTAATCGGCTTTGTTGGGGTCCTCTCCCCTACCCAATACCTGTTTCATGAGCTCAATGTTCCCTTGTGCTGCTGCAAAGCATACACTGAGTGAAAGCTCCACCCCACCTTCAGCCAACAATGATTCTATCTCTGATGTCAGCTCCCCAAATCGTGGATCTCCTGATTCTCGTAAATGCTGATGCCACATGTCAGAAAGATAATGGTGGTAAGACAATACTCTTGCCAATTGCAACACCCATATAGGTAATCAATCAAGCCACACCAAGGCCCAACGTTAGAAAGCAATGAATCAGCCAGGCCAGCCACACCAAGTTCGCACCGACCTGGAAAAGATTGTCAACGATTCTTTGCCCATCTTGAGGATGTGATTGTACAATGTTGATGAACACACTGCGCTCTAACCGCAATAACTGTGATAATTTCTGGCTACGGACAGTGAACGGCTGTGGCATGTAACACAGAACGGCTATCTCGCCAATCACATCTCTGCTATGAAGTATCGTCAATATCTGAAGAGAGCACACCAGCTCAACATGTTATGAATTCACTGCAACCCATGCCAACATGAAAAGCAAGCAAGAATTCAAGTACAATTCCAACAGAACCAATTGACCACTATTGGCGATCTCACCAGAACTCACTATTTATAACGTGCAAGGAAGATTGCATCAGAACCTAAAACCACTATAGAAATCATCACATATAGCCCTACCCATAACCACGCTGTCAGCTGGACCCATGTAGCAGGATTTAGGGTTTAGGACTTACCTGGTCAGGAGATCCCTTTTGCAACACCTCCTGCACAAAATTGCCAGATATTTCCCACCCCCAATTCAGAACAAAGATCAAAGAGCATTGAGGAATGTAAACCCAATGCAACCAGTCTTCAGAATATACAGTCATGGATGAGAGTGTGCCTAAAATTGTGACTCCCTTGCTTAGGAACAAATCACAAACTCATTCCACATTGGGTTCTTGATACTCTTCTTCAAATATGGGTTGGATTGCAACACCCATTTCTGTTTCACAATTGTTCATGAGTACAGTCACTACAAGAGCATGTGGTTTTTCTCACACAAAAAGTCACAGCTCATGACATGTGTAAGGTAAACTTTGTGGTTTCATCCATTACAACGTACAATATGTGATGTTTATTGTGGTATATATTACATTAAAATGGCAATTTGGCATTAGGTAATGGCACATATCACAGCTCAATTTTGGGTAGGCACAGGATGAGTGAAAGGAGATACTTACTGCAGAGCCTGTGACAAGAATGTATAACTCAGAGGGTGAATCATTGAAAAGAACAATATCTTCCTTGGGTGCAAAATACTCCACCTTCATTTCTGCCACCTTTCCCAACACCACATATGCTCATAACTATTGAAAACAGCTTCATCGAGATCTCTACTTGAGCAAATCCATAAAACACTTCAATCCTAGACCCAGAAGATGAGACTCTCTGACTGGGAGAAACCAAGATTGAGGGAAAAAACCAGGACTCACCAGTTGAGTGAGCAAATTAGAGGAGGTGCCCCGAAAAAGATACACTTTTTCCATTGTGGAAAGGAACAAATGTTGAGCAAGGGATGCACGGATGGCCTTTGGAAGCGTTTCCAGTGTTTCCTGTTGCTGAAGACTCTCTGTTTTGAATTTAAGCCGTGTATGTGCAATCATCTGCTCTTGTAGGTATCTTGGCAAATGGTTTCGATTCCCAAAATCCATCACTGCTTGCACTGAGTCACGCTACCCCCCAACAAAATGAGTTCAGTTTTCTATAAACGTGCACTTATTGTTGCCAACTTGCACTTATTGTTGCCCAGCCAAATGCTTCGTCAACATAAGTTTGGCATTTGTGTTGACTGTAAACTCTACAAGATGAAACCCTATATAAAGCCTAACCTAGAATACACAATCTTGTTCCAAAAGGGTTTTGCTTGAAAAAATGTGCACAAATTTATACTTACATAATTTTGGGTCCGAGAAGTAATATGGGTGATGAGGTTGGTCATGTTGCCAATGATGTAAGCTGTCAATGCCAAATTGAATAGCATGAAACAAATATCATAGATCATTTCACCTTTGTTGACGGGGTGCAAATCACCATAACCTACAGTTGTCAGTGTAGTTATAGTCCAGTAAATGCTAGTCACATAACAGATCCATAAAGATTCATTTCGGAAATCTGGAAGTTGTTGCCCTAGCCATGTATCACTTTCTTCCGACAAGGGTTTACGAGCAGCTAACAGATAGTAACAGCATGCTGCACAGTGACAAACAAATAGAGTCACCTGCACAGAAATTGGCCACACACACCACCAAGTTTACTTCTCTATTCTTTCAATGCCAAGAGCTGTAACTCTTGGACTTTGCAGAGCATGATTTCAAAACAGCATGTGAAACTCAAATTTCAAAAATTACAAACTCATGACTGTCATATATATCATGGGTGGTCATCCAGTGCTGGGGAAAACAACTACCACAATGTGATGAAGCCAAAGTTCAGAAACTGGTAGAGTCCTGGACAGTCATTCAGGACCCTGCTTCCATTTTTGAAAAACTGGAGACTTCATCACATTGTGGGTAAACATTTACCCGACACCAGAAAGTGAACAGTTAGGAAAAAATTGATGTGCTTTGGAACATAGAACCTGAGTACAGCAGGCTTACAAGGAATAACTTGACACAACGTGTCCAGAAGTAACTGAAGTGCACATCCTTCTCAATTCTGCAATGCACAAAGCCGCCGGTTAAAACCAGATGAGCTCATTTCACCAGAATAGGTAGAACATTATTAAGCCTGAAGCCATGTGATAAACACCTAACCCTAAGGACTCTAATTTCCTTTGTAATTGATCAATTAATGACATTTTGGTTTAATTAAATCTTTTTATTATATTTCACTTGCAATATTTTAAAATTTGCAGTTGGGTATTTTATTTAGGGTTACCTACCTTGCAAACAAGGCACTCACATGCCGCAGTCGCCAAAGGCGCAACATATGTAGTAAACTGTATGTGATTCCACTGCCATACTTCCTTGTAAATATATATGCCACCCCGCCTAATGGCACCGTGGAGGTGATGTCCAGAATCAGCCATGTTGCCAAGTACCTACCACCCATAATAAGAAGATCCACTAATAAGCATGACAATTCTAAACCCTGCAGATCACTTCACATGGTAGAATAGAACTCAACTCGCCATGGACATTATCTGCATCAAAGAGACTGGCACACATATATATTCTCACACTATAGATCAAGTGTGCTAAATCTGTATGTAGGTTTGTGGGCACAACATGGGTCAGGGTTTAGGGTTTAGAGAGATGATTTACCGCAATGCAATTTTCTTCAAATCTTCAACCATGACAAAACTTCGAGGGTCAACATAAGCAACAAAAAAGGTCATGATGATATCGATTGCAAAAAAGATGTCCACACTATAGTCAGTAGCCCTTAGTGCGCGATCCGGGTTTTGCGCAAACCCAAACTCAAAAGGAGATGCCCATGCAGAGTAGAATACCAATACTATTAAGCACAATTGCCACCATCTGCAATCAAACCGATCAAGCAATTGCAGTTGTTGCATCTGACACAATGCTACAATATGACAATGACAGCAAATAAATGAATTCATCTCCTTAGGAGCATCTCAAAAGACTTTAGGAAATGGGAAGGAAAGTCGGGGAATTCAAACCTGTAACGGGGATCGTAAGGAGAGATGATGTATCTCTTTTTCACCAGATTTCTACTACTGAAACTCACGTTTGAGCCCAAAGCAGGAAGAAGGCCACTGGAAAAGGCAGCACTCAAAGCACCGCTACTGGAGCCATGTCCATTTTTGGGTACCACTCCCAGCTCCTCCTTAGTTACACATGATGATCCCAGCAGCAACCCTGGAAACCCCAGTCGGCCACCAGGCCACCACTCTCTCACCATAAAATCCAACCTCAAGTCTCAACACCCAGGAGCTCAAAATACTAGGCAGAACACCAAGTGCTGATGATCTATTGTCAGTGACTAGAGAAAACTCATGGACACAAAACTGAAGCTGAACATCTGCAGTAGTAGGACTCAACCCAAATAACAGTAACATTCACAAATGAATCCAAGCTTCAAGCTTCTCACTGTAGCAAAGCAGAGGGAGCGCATTGAACCCCCAAATCTCAAAGCATCTCAGCTTCTCACTGCAGCATGAGTAAATTCAACCAAAATCCAAGCTTCTCTCCACATTTCTAAAGCTTGTACAATGAGCAGCAGAATTGGTATAACTTGGTTTGCCTACAAAGACAGAGTGTCAAAAGGGATGCAACGAAAGCTTTGAACTAAGTACTAGAAGAGAGCTTGAAAATCAAACACAGAGAAGAGAAGAAAAATCTGCGTAATCCTCGGCGCTCAATAATTGGGTAACCCTTAAATGAGTGCTCTCAACTATCACAAGGCCTGATTTATAGGAACTCAGAGAAAAAAAAATTGGGTTTTTTTTTTTTTTCCCTTCCTCCTTTTTCTGGGGAAGTTCCCCAAACAAACGCTGCATGTGTTTTCTTGTTTATTTTTGGTAACCCCCAAACAAAGTAAAGCTCAACGTTTGAAGGAATCCAAAGTAAACCCAAATTACATCTCCCTCTCAAGCAAAGATCAAGCTTTGATGAATCCAAAGCCAAAACCCAACTAGGTATCTCCCTCTCAAGCAAAGCCCAAGCTTTGATGAATCCAAAGCCAAAACCCAACTAGGTATCTCCCTCTCAAGCAAAGCCCAATCTTTGATGAATCCAAAGCCAAAACCCAACTAGGTATCTCCCTCTCAAGCAAAGCCCAAGCTTTGATGAATCCAAAGCCAAAACCCAACTAGGTATCTCCCTCTCAAGCAAAGCCTAAGCTTTGATGAATCCAAAGGCAAACCCCCAAGTATCTCCCCCTCACGCAGGGGCCAACTTTTGATGAATCCAAAGGCAAACCCAAATTACATCTCCCTCTCAAGCAAAGGCCAATCTTTGATGAATCAAAGGCATGAAACCCAAGTTTCTTGCTCTCAAGTATCTTACTCCCAATCCTTGAGGAATCCAAAGGCCAAAGGCAAACCTAAGTATCTCGCTCTCCTTTGCTCCTTGTTGCATTCTTTCATTCTTGATATGATGACGTTTGGAAGGTTTTGCACCATGTATGAATGAATGTTACGTATGTATGTCTAAGGAACTTGAGTCATTTGGTTGGGGAGTAGGCAACAACATAATTGCAGGAAATTTGAGCAAGAATTTGTAGTGAAGGTAAATTGGACCTATAAATTGTAGCCAACGCATTTGCCACCCTTTCATGTATCCCATCTCCTTTTGCTTGAGTCCGTTGGTTTTAGTGCCAATCGCATCTGCAATTTGTCGTTGCCTGATGGAAGAAGCACCAAAGAAAACAAGGGGTATGTCACAATGTGGCCTTGCCATTTACAGTAAAAGAGTATCTTAAGGCAAAAGAAGAATTATAGAAACTCAAATATTTCACCATAGCAAAATATAATCTTTAAAAAAATCCTCTAAAAGAAACCAAAATCCTTCAAGATATCATAACCCTATAATTAATCTCAAGTTTCAACACAAGCCAAAATATCAACCTTTCAAAAATCCTTGTATAAACAATAGACCTACTACTACCTAGGGACCAAAATCCCTTAAGCTACTATACTCTATAATGAATCTAAACACAATAACCTTCTTGCCTTGGTAGTAGGCAAGGCCAACAACAAAAAGAAAATTATTTTTTTCTGGTCGAAGGGCAGTAGGTTGGAAAAAAGTGGCCGTGTAGGGTAAAAAGTCCTTGGGGGCAGGCTTTATAGGACTAAGGGTCTTGCAAGGCGGAGCTGAGGGCAGGCCTGTATCCCATAAAGCTCACCCCCAAGGGCTTTACATGGCATAAGGACCTGCTCAAATGTTTTTCCAATGATACCCACCATATCATGGGAAAGAAATGCCATCCATTGGCCCCTAGCTAATAATAATAATAGGTCTATTTCTATATGAGGAATTTTGACAAATGATATTTTGGCTTGTTGTTGAGACTTGAGATTAGTTATAGAGTTATGATATATTGAAGGATTTTGGTTTCTTTTTGAGGATTTTTTGGAAGATTATATTTTTGCATGGTGAAATATTTGAATTTCCATAATTCTTCTTTTGCCTTAAGATAACTTTTTTTTAAGTAAATGGCAAGGCCATAGTGTGACATACCCTTTGTTTTTCTTGAGGTTCTATGACTAGGTAAAACATCAAACCTTCTCATACTTGCAACTATCCCCAACATCTTTTCACAAAATAAAGTTATTTTACTTTTATAACTTTTGGGTGGGTTCCATGATGAGTTTGGAAAGGACAGAAAAAAAGAAGGTGATATATAAAAGATATTCCTCCTAACCCTTTCAAGCAAGATCACTCAAAAACTTAACAAGACTTTTTGCTTTGTCTTGGTGGATAGTAGGTCATATCAAAGCAAAGAGTGTTGTAAACACGTTACTAAGAGGAAGGAAGGAGCTTTGGTGGGAACGCCTTAAATCTACAAACCAAACCATAGCTTGTTCCAATAATGTAAGTTTCATCAGAAAACACAATACTCCGCATGGAAAGTTGTCATGCATTTTTAGAGTTTTTACCTTATATGGCGAAATGTTGCAATCAACCTATGGGTTAGCTTTAAAAATATTTTAGGGCGTCACCTTGTTAATCTATATTTGAATTCTAATAACTCAAGGAGTTTTTTCAATAAATTGTTTGCATATGTCATTTAGCCAAAAATGAGCATTTTATATACTTGAAAAAACCATTGATAAATCAAATATTTCTAAATCAAGAATTAACAACAACAGATAAAACGTTGAAATAATTTATCTATCATGTGTCATTGTGCCACTTATCACATGAGAATTTACAATGCGACCATGATTCTTAGCTTCAATTAATTGTTTCAAACACAACATTGGACATGGAGCCTTTTTTTTAACCATTTCTACCAAATTATCATATAAGTTAAAGGACAACTCAGATTTGGGCCCTGCAAATCCAGTATCAGAACTTACATTTTTTATAAAATTTAATCAATGTCTTGACTCCCATTTGGAGGTAGAATTAACCAAGGTTAGACTCGAGGTTATGGATGGTGAAGGCAAGACAAGAGGTGTTGCAAACTGAACATCATTGATTTTTTATCAGATGAAAGCTATTTTCTGACTTGAATCATCATGGGGATAAAGAAATTATATATTGTATGAGTTTGGGCCTACAAACATTGTGTTGTATTGATTTAAGCACATTATTCATAATTTGTTTAAACATATCGATTTGAATTTAGAAATTTTGGAAGCAACTTTGATATTTTCCCATCTTATTGTAGAACTTTGACCTTTGCACTCTTTGTGTGTTAACCCTCATACTTGGGTCTCTTGCATTTGTGACATTTTTCTGTGTGCTCCATGCTCAAACTACCTTCTATGTCTACTTTTCAATGTTGTTGTTGAGGTCCGTTGTATGTATTGTGATATGCTTGCATAGATTTTATAAGTGGCTTCTTGATTATTAAAAAAATAGTGATCAATATGCTATTGTGGAAACTTTTCACACATTGAACAATTTGTTAAATGGGCCAATTCATTTGGCATCTTTGACTTAACATTCAATTTTTGTCAATATAAACAAGGTGTGACAACATGCACAGCATATGTATGTACATGGGTAGATGATATGTATGCATGTGTTGTGTGTGTGTGTGCGCACGCAGATATGTATGTATATGTGCATGTACCTATGATATGTTTCTATGTATATATGTGTGTATATGTTCCCATGGTGTGTATGTATGTTTGAATGTAAATGATTAGATGATAGGTAGGTAGACATGTAAGTAAAGAAATAAACAAGTATCTGTGTAGGTAAGTGATCTTTAAATTATATTTTTTTCAGTTATATATTATAATACATTTGGAAATATTGGATAATTCAACTTAGATAAAAATTCAAAACTTCAAGCTCAATCAAATTAAACTTGGAAATGGATTGAAATTGTATTCAAACAATTTATTCATTTTACATAATTAAAACATGTTAAAAAAATAAAATAGAAAGGAAAAAAAAAATGTAAACTTTTTTTAAAACAAAATAATCAAATAACCTTGTCCCATAAAACTTGCACCCAAATATTTCATTTATATATATTGTTATGCATGTATTTTGTTGTAACATGATTTACAAATGATTTTTTTCTTAAAAATTAAAGATAATTTAATATTTATGATTTCAATAAAAATATAACAAAAAATGGATAAATTCATTTTTATTATATATATTCTAAAATTAAATCAAAACAAAATCTTCACTTTAATTCAAAGTTTTCAATCCAAAACATAAATGAACTCATATACATCAAGAATCAATTCCAAGATTCTAAATCCAATTGAAATTATATCATGTGATTTTAATTGAGCTCATTTATATTCAACTCAAAAAATAATATTATTAAACTTGGGCAAGCCCATCTTTGGGTGGTACTATTAGGACCGTCACACCTTGATTTTCCTAGACCCATTAAATTTTGAAAAGTCATAAGAAACACTTAAATAAATATTTTCATAATTTTTTTATGAATAAATTTATTAAGTTCCATAGATTTTGAAATTTCAATAATATCAAGAATACTAGGTATTTGGTGTTCATAATCATTACATTTAAAAACATTTTAAGAACATAATGCTAGTTCTTTTCTTTGAAGTTTCTTTTACGTTTTTATTAGGCAATTAATTGATTAAATATAATCTAATTATGAATTTTCAAAATTAAAGTTATTAATTTTTTAATGGGCCATTTTAAAAATAATAATTTCGAATTTTTTTATTCTAAAATAAACTTCAGACCATATATTAGTGCATGTAATTGATAAACATGAGAAAAATGTATTTTTTAGTCGTGAAAACATTTAAAGTAAAAGGCCCCAAAAAATGTTTTGGCTGTTTTTTGTTTTTTTACTATCCTTTGAAGTGGTTCCTAATGGTACCACCCACTTTATTATGTAAGATTTAACATTTCTTTAATCAAATTTTAAATAAAATTGAACAAAAATGTATTAACACTACATCAATTTTTATGTTATAAAATTTATATAGAATTCAACATTTGTCAAATTTAACAGTTTTTCATATAAAGAATTGGGAAAAAAATTAGGAAATTTAAATGTAAAATATACATGTTTGTGATCTATCCAATTTTCTTTTGTTATGTCATAAAAACATTGTTTTGTTTGTGCATTTTTCCATATATGATTTAATTGTGTGTTATAAATAATAATACATTCAAAAAAATTATATTTATATTTATTCATAAAAATTTCTACCATTGTTGATTTTAATGCTTTCAACAACATGTTTACATTAACATTTCTTATTATAACAATAGGATAGTTCAAGGTATATCAATTAACATTTTCTCAAAATAGAAAGAAAAAAATATATTCCCATTTTTGGTGGTTTATAAATAATAACCATATTGATTGTTTTGTGTGTATATTTGTAAAAAAACATAATAATAAATTCAACATGATTATTTGTTATAGTTGTTACTTTTGAAAAAAAGACACCATTGCCATAAAAAACCATTATTCCATGGTCATCATAACAAAGTAAAACATTAAATTTTTCTATAAATGTTTGATTTTTAAAAAAGTTTGATCAACATTTTTTTAATTTTTTTATTAAGACAAATAATGTGTGATGCAAATAGATTATGGTTTGTTAAAAATCTTTGAAATGCAAATTTTAAGAATGTGTATTCAATGATTAAATCATTACAAGTTTTCTATGATAATTATTTAGATGATTAATCTTTAATTCATATTTCCCAAATATTCTAAAATGTGCCATTTCTTTTTTAACCGTTAAATCTATTTGAAAATAATTGTTAGACAATGGACAAAACAAATATAAATTTTCTTCTGAACATATTTTAGATAATTTTATACATGTTAAACTATGTTTTATCACCTTCACTAGATCAAAAGTTAAGTATTCTAAAGTTAAACCTTGGGCATGATGTATAGTGTATGTTGGAACTAATTAAACAAGAAATTGAAATCTTGTAATAACATATGAAAGATTATTACCTATTTGTATTTCAGCAATTTTTGTTTGACTTGTGTCCAACTTTTATCAAACCTAAGAATTTTTCCATACATATATACATATTTTATTATTGTATTCAATCCAATTTGGACATTGAAAAAAATAAATTTTAATAATGTAGTTGGTATAATCATCAAATGTTCCATCTGCACCATTTACAAGACCACTTGATGTTAAATAATTGATTTCACAAACCTTTATTAAGATTTTTCAATTTTTCAATTCATGATGAGATTCAACTATTTCATTTGGAATTATTGATAATTTGAAATGAGGACGTATATTTGAATGCTTATCTTATATTACAAATATAAATGTTTTACCACTAGTATTTTCAAAAAATTTATTATTATGTGTAGTAGTTTTAACATTTGTATAAAATAAATATGGTAATGCATTATCTTTTGGTAGAGGCTTTAAACATATTTTGTTGATATTTTTACATCTTCAAATGTTTGAAATGTTGTTCTGAATTTGTTTATAATACTTATAAAAATTTCCTATTTTTGTCACATTACTTGGTTATTTTATTTTCATTATTTATCAAACTCATGATCATTATGAGTTTGATAAAACAATTTTGTAGGTTCAAAATGATTATTCCCATAAACAATATTTAACAGATTAACCTCAAGTTTGTATCCAACTTTAACTATGATTTTTCCATTGTGTTTGTTCCAAACATGTATTCCACATTGCAAATATTGTGATACCCAAAAAATTGGTAGTAAAATCACCCCACAAACCCCCATCCATAGCTAAAATTGACATATTTTCAATAACTTGTTTCATCATTCACTTGTCCATTATGTAAAATCATGCAAAAATTCAAAAGTTAATTCATTCGTGTGACATTGTAATGTTTATGGTACTTTTAAATTCAAACATTTTTGCAAATGCAACATAAAATTTCTATGAATAGTGGTTGAATTTTGAGAATATTCAAGATACATTATGCCATCAAACAATCACCAATTGTGTATGGAAAGTTTGGTATAGGCCACAATCCAAAATTTGACAATACAATACCTATTTCCATTACACTTAAAATTCCAAATTGATATTTATATTATCAAGAAAAATTCAATGAAAATGATTTTCCAAATGCAAAAAATATCAAACACAATATTTTTTTTGTAAATTTTGATTTACAAAAAAAAAAAAGATTATTCAAAACTTTAAAAGTTTAGTAATGTTAATTTTTTCTGAATTATACACCAATAAACACAAGAATCTATAGATTATAAAAACTATGAGTCCACATATAATTTTTTAAAAATTATCATTATTATTATTCTAATGTATTATGCACTTTATACATTGACAATATTTCTTATAAAAGTACTTCACACTAAACTAAATTGTATGTTTTACAAAACTCCACATTAAAATCAACACCACATGAGATTTATTTGTTAAATCTTAACAAAACCCTACAAAAATGTATGCACCACAAACAAAATCAATGCAAGTTGAAATTTTTTTTTAAACTAAAAAACTAAATAAATAAATAAAGTACAACACATCATCAACAAGAAATATTTACAAAAACTATATTTCACAAAACATTAAAATCTTTTCAATAATTCATATGTCTTTCACAAGTCAATTCAATATTCAGAATCTTCATAACTCTTCAAACTATCTATGAACTATTAGTCTAAAATCTACACAATATATACAACAATGAACATCCAATTTATCTATAAAAACAAACAAAATTGAGTCCACATATACATAACATCTTTACTCTTACTATAAGGAATAATACATTTTTCACTTTATACACCAACACAACAATATGTCCTGACATTAAAATCAACACCAACTAAAATGTGTTTCACATATCTAACTTTCAATGTAAATTAGAGTTTGCTTCAAAACTAAACAACTTAGAAAAAACACAATATATAAACAAAGTACAACACAACTTTAAAAATAATATTTCAGAAGTTATATATCTTTCATATGTAAATTCAATATACAAAATGTTCAAAACTCTTTGAAATGTTTGTGAACTACTATACCAAAATTTACATAATTTGTACACCAATGAACGCAAGAATCAACATGTCAAAAAACTTACAAATCCACCTATACACTTTTAAAAAAAACTTCACTATGAACAACAATTTATTTTGCACTTTATACACCAATTAAACAATACATCTTGCAAAGTTTTCCCCCTTATATCCATACTAAATGATGTTTTGGTTCATAGATCTAAATTTCAAAACTTGATAAAACCCTCCATTGTCTGTCCCAATACCAATTTTCAATATGCAAAATGTTCAAACCCTTTAAGAAAATGCAACCATGTCCATTATGCTTGTAAATCCAAAAACATCAACATTAAGTTTTTCACAAATATGTTTAATTTATATACCTAAAACCCATAACTAGATCAATTTGTGTTGTCTATATAACCAAAACTATTTTACTACACCCCAAAATCTATTGATGATGAATCACCCACAATCACCTCATGTGTATACCAAAAACCGTCTTTATAAACCCCAAAATTTGTGTAATGCATCAAAATTGTACAAAGTAACCTATTATATACAATTTAGAGATCAACACTAATGAACATTTATGCACTTTTTATAGTAGAAAACCCCACCAATATATTTATAATAAGATTGAGTACAATTTTTTTGTACAACTTCTTACCCCTAAAAAGCTTCATATACAAGCCCTGCTTTGCCTTGAAATTTGTAG
>Ga0209208_10003910_pt1 | contig 21280 bp, 17 predicted proteins | sample S1TSphfallax_3_FD_187694 | JGI IMG/M metagenome (GOLD analysis project Ga0209208, IMG submission 187694) | Host-associated microbial communities from peat moss isolated from Minnesota, USA - S1T2_Fd - Sphagnum fallax MG (SPAdes) (version 2) | ecosystem: Host-associated > Plants > Peat moss >...
GTTGGAAGCCGGGAGCGTGCTACCAAGTCTTGATTCCGCAACTTGACTTTGTGAGACCTTCAACTTGGTCTCACCCCGTGACTTGGGAGCGCGTCACTTAAAAACAGGCATACCCAACCTATTCTTTTCAACAAGTGTGTTTAGCTTTCTCCACAAAATGCATTGAACTTTCGTATCTTTGGATTACATGTCACAAATCGCAATTGTCATGACCTTATAATAAATTGGGTCATAAATGTGACATGCCATGGTCATCCATCCTTGAACACGCATTATGTGATCAAACATCATCCACACATTTTGTAAATCATCACCTAATTGCATTCATCAGACCAAATCAAATTCGGATGTAGCTTCATTGATAAACATTTTGAACAAATAAACCTTTTGCCTTGCTTGTTGACTAGAAAGCATCTATCATGAATATAATCATAACCATACAATGCCTTCAATTTTAGGATACAGTCAATGGAGCTAGAGTTATCGAGACAATGCTTCAATGAAATAATGAAATTATGTATGCCAAGGGAGCACAAAGGAGGACACTTTAACAACATTTGATCTAGTTTTTCACCTTTGAAAAACTCCACAAGACCTTTTCCATCCTTGTTGAACAAGTTACAAGAAAGAAATGACTTATTCGTAGACAAAGCAATGGCCAAAGTAGTAGCAATTGGTGTGCAATAGACCTCGTCTACAACCATGTTCTTCATCTCCTAAAAGGATTCTCTACACTTATTGTTTGCAATCGGATGGGCATGGTCCCAAGTGGATTGCATCTTTTGAAATATTTGGAAACTTGTGAACATAATGCATTGTAGAACTGCAAGTTTGCAAACAAGTGGGGGAAGAATTGCAAAACTTACAACTAATGGTATAGATCGAAGATTTCATGAAACATTCCCCGAATATCAAAAGTTGTGAACTATCCCCACTCCAAGAAACTTCATTGCACACAAAAGAACATTGAAACAAAGGAAAAAATCGTTTTGATAGCACAAATGTCCAAGGCATTTTGTCATTTTGAAAGCCTGACCCAATGAATTTTTAGTGTTACTAGTTTGTAATTTGCACCAAACATGAACATTGAACTTTTTATCCATACCTTGCAATTTTTCGAATTGTCCCAATGGATGCTGGATAGGAGGAAGCTCAAATAATATGTCACCATTAAATTTAGAGGGAAGATAATTCATAAACTCAATTATGGGGCCCCATAGTCTAAGGACTTCAATTCAAAACAAGTGTGCGAAGTTAAAGACATTGCCTTTAGCAAATCAACAACATTGGAAAAAACAGCCGTTTAAACTTCCATCCGCAAAGGTTGCACCTTATAAGCTCGTGAATTGACGAATGACAATTCCATCCATAGAGGTTGTTCTTTGTTAGATTGTGAATTCACAAACAACACTTCTGTTCAAAAAGCTTGCTTTTCATCAATTCATGAATTCATGGAAATAGGCACAACAACATCAAGAGGGGAAAGGTCATCTTTGTTAGAAGAATCACAAAGATCAATAAACAATGAATCCGCAATTGGGACAAAAAACTTTGAGTCGTGAAAAATCACAGTGGGCTATTCCTTCATCACAACACTTTTCATAACAATGTTGGCCATTGATGCAGCTGTGCCCAATGTTACAACATTATCTTGAGAATTGTTAAGAACATTCTCATCGATAATCTGATACCTGCCATTGGTGACAATCTAAAACATCCCTCTAGGGTTCACGTTTAGAACTTGGTAAACATAACTTAAAACAATGTTATTGTCCTTGTAAGAAACATCTTTAGAAACATGCATAGATTTTCACCTGAAAGCAAACATTGCACAAAAGACATTTTTAGCCACTTGGACGCCTCTAAAATCAGAATCCAATATGGTAAGATTTGGCTTCCCCACAACATGGAAAGTAACCATCAAGATTAAAAGAGAAGGTAATTAATGAAATAAATTTAACAACAATTTCACAAGTGGACAATTTCCAATTAAAAACAACAATGTGAATGGAATAAGGAAACATTATTGGTGAAATGCATGTAGTTTTCCCCTTGCATAAATTTGAACGATATAACTAACAATGTAACAATGAGAATCAAATAGGTGGCAAAAAGGGATATGAAAGATACCAATAAAAAACATATAACAAACCCAATATCAAAGCAAGGGGAAATTGAAAGTTACATAAATATGCAAGGAAAATAATGAACATAACAACAATAATCAAACTAGAGAATTGAAGGTGATGCAAATTTATGAGAGGACCAATATCTTAGAGCAATACATTATTGCCAATCAATATGTCCCCAATAATCCCAATAACTAAACCACAATCACAGATTCATGTTGGGAAATAGGGATGATTTCGAGAAAAGAAATTATTATAATGCCTAGAAGAACTCAAAACATTTATTTCAATTCAATAGGAAATTAAATGGTGGTGTATGTCCAGAATTATGGGTGTAGTCTCCAAGAAAATTCCAAATTATTAGACCTTTGATACATACTAGATAGTGGACACTATAGACCATTGTCCCAAGCCTAAACCACGATCCAATGGAATTGTGTAATCCCATTGGTGAATGCATAGGAATGGTCCCAAGGTATTTAGACATAGTCCAATACAAATTTGAATCAAATTAACAAAGAACATAATTGGCATGAACTAAAGTTGGAGGCTAAGAATACCATTGATTGGATTATAATGAAGATTATAGAAATCAAGGATGCCACATGCAAAAATGCTAGATTCCTATTGGAACAATAGGTTGTGCAATTAAAAATAAACAAAGAGTGAGTGATATAATTACAAAAAGGATTGAATAAACTAACTTGCCATAAAACTGGAGGATATCCAAAAATTAGTAGAATAACAAAATCAAAAGTTGGATTTTCAAAATATGAATTCTAATAATGTGGAATCATAACATTAACCAACAACAAAAGAATCCAACTAGTCTATTGTCATATCAAATCAAGTAAACAAAAAAATCATGCATAGGTGATTGAATTTTGGTGGCATGGGGTTCACATGTTGGTCAACATGCAACCCAATTAATGATATAACAACACCACCGACTCATTCTAGCAAGTATGAGCCATTAGGTTGAATAGGTAGTTATTCTTTAGGGATCAACTAATTATGACCAATAAGGACTTCACAAATATTTAGGAGTATGTTCATAAATTTCTAGTGGTTACTATTAACATGAAACAAATTAGGTGAAGGTATGTATATAAATTTGTTAAACATTTTCAAAAAGGTGTTTTTTAGGTCAATAGATAAAAACATTTGATCATCTTAACAGTGTAATCTGACAAGCAATAATTCTCCACAGTTGTTATCTTAATGAGTTAGATGGAAGTGTAGTTGATTGATTCTTGGAATTTCGTAACATCCATTACCAAGTGTGTGTAATGTAACTGAATGTCAATGGAATAACAATGAATTGTAGCAGGGGACACAATTTGTTATAAGTAAGGATGATAACAAATTGTTAATAGCTATTACATAATCCATTTAATGATTAGCATCAAACCCAATAGACATATCAAATAATGAGTTGTCTTGAAACAAAGAAATCCAATTTGAATCGGTAATTGTTAGGTATACATTTATTGAACGGTCGCAAGTACAACAAAGACATAGGAAAAGCCAGGAAATGACGGCACCTTTAAAGAAGAAAGTATAAAAGGCACAAAATGGACGTAAATGAAACATTTTTCAGATGCAAAGGGCTAGCGAGCTTCCAACCATAGCCCAACACAAGAGTACAAGAAAGCATGGTAATTAGTGGATTCATATAAAAGTGAGACAACGAAAGTTAACAATGGTGTTGAAGAAAACAAGGAGATGCGCCTTACGAGTTTTTAAACAAGAGGTGTTATTCTTTTCTTAGAGTGGAACACATATGTGATGTGTTGTATTTTAACAACTTTCATATTTTCTAATATGTTTTTTTTGCAACTGTGAAGGAAATAAAAATATCAAGAAAAGGAAAGGAGCTTGATTTCTCTCAAGGAAGGGAGGAATCATTAGAGGTAAAATTTTTTGCACTATAGACCTAGATGCATTACAATATGAATGAAAGTACATTAACTAAAAAGATTTCATCAGTTCTAATTAGTGGATTACTATCATCAAAGAAGGAGGTAGGAGATGGGTTATGGCAAAGACTAAGGGGATGACAATAATAACACACAAGACACAAGTTTTCATCCTTTAGTAAGTGTTAGCATATTTAGGTTTTTAAAAAAAACTTTTGTTTAACAAAAATCATGTTCACAATTTAGGGTTTAGGGTTTTTTTAGAGATTACTCTAACAATATTTATACATCAATTTAAGATTACATTTGTGAAGGCTAGATAATTCCAAGCAGTTTAGTCCTTGTATGTCACAACCCCACTTTGCGCAAAGTGTGAGGATGAGACTCACACTCCCAAAAGTGCGAACTTGGAGTCCTCCGGGACTCCCTCAACTTCAGAGCTCAACAATAGAGGGCAAAACACCTCAGTTGGAGGTGTTCTTTATACCGTTGGAAAGGTCTTGAAGTATAGATGTCCAAAATGGCCTCGCATGAGCCATTTGGACATTTTCAGCCCAAGTTATGGGCAAAAGAAGGGCCGAGAGTCAAACTGCCAGTTTGACTCCCGACCACTAAAAGTCGGGAATCGACCACTTCCCGACGTCTGCAAATGGAGTGCGATGAAGCATTGGAAAGCTCTCGAGGAGAGCTACAACTTTGGTTTAGACCTCACTGCAATTGGAGGTCGGAGTCATGAGTTGTGAGTGTCCAAAGTCCCGGGAGTTCAACCCGGGACAATTTTGGGACTCCTTGGGAGTCCCGGGAAAATGTGCCATTCGGATGTAGCTTTCGCGGGGAGCTACAGAGAATACTATATGGGGGAAGGTGGTGGCTTCCCCCGAGTCCGGGCCGTGGTGAGTCAAGAGTGTCCAAGTGCCCGTGGCTTGTCCCAACACCCAAGGGTGTTCATGAATGCTAATTAACCTTCTTGTGGTTGGTTTTGGATGCAGATTCAAGCTTGATAATCTAGTCTCTCTTCCTAGTCTAATTCTCGGGACTTCTAGCACGCCCCTCTACCCCCCTTGAGTGTTGGAAGTCGGGAGGGGCTCCCAAGTCCTAACCTTCTGCAACTCTACATAGTTGGACCCTCGAGTGGGTTCAACAAAGGACTTAGGGGTGCGTCATTGTAGAACTCAACTAGATCAATTCAAAATTGAACTGAAATATATTTCAATTTCTTAGGTATGTCATAGTTTTTTGCATAATTCAATTTTGATGAATCAATCAATCAACGCAAAAAATATATAAGTTTTTTGCTTTCATAAATAAAGTTGGTTGAATGTTTGGAAACCCCACTATAGTTCTTTTTCCTAAATGCAATAAAATATAGCCTTTTGGAAAAAAATATTATTTAGGGTTTAGGGTTTTTTTAGAAATCAATCTAGTAACTATGTTCAAAAAAACTATTTTCACAATTTAGGGTTTAGGGTTTCTTTAGAAATTTGTTTAATTATGTTCAAAGAAACTATGTTCACAACTTAAGGTTTAACGTTTCTTCAAATATTAGTCTATCAATGTTTATACATCAATTTATGATTACATTTGTGAAGGTTGGATAATTTCAAGCAACTCAATATTTGTAGAACTCAATTAGATCAATTAAGAGCACAAATGAGAAATGATTTAATTTCTTAGGCAAGGTCATAGTTAGTTTCTCAATTTCTTACACAATTTTATTTATCTTTTTTTAGGGTTTCATCAAGTAGAGAGTTACGGCTTGACACCACACATGTATATAAGTGTTCATTCTTAAAAAAATATTTCTTGTTGATTTTTTTGTGCAAGAAAAAGGAGAAGGCTCAGATACCCTAGGAGATCTCAACACACTTCAAAAGGAGAGCAACAAGTTTGAGGTAAGAACTTCAAACTCCAACCTTGTTTTGTTTTGAAATTTTCATCATCTAAATTCAAGCTTGGATTCTAGGGCGATGGCAAAATCCTCCAAAACAAAAAAAAAGGAGCTAAGTTTAGGTCTGGTTTCAAACATGGAGCCTGGCCCAAACTTGGTTCCATTTTTTGAAAAAAAAAGCCGAATTTTAACTTCATTTCAATTTTGGAACCAAGTTAGGGGTTGGTTCAATTTTTGGAAAAAATATGAACTGACTTTAACTCAACTCCAATTTTGAAGCTAAGTTAAAAGTTAGTTCAATTTTTGGAAAAAAATGAGCTAACCTTTAACTTGGTTCCAATTTCAAAGTTGAGCTAGAATTTGGTTCAATTTTCAAAAAAACAATGGACCAACCTCTAATTCGATTCTTTTTTTTGCTATAACTGAGTTTATCTCGACATTGAGAAAAACTTGGTTACAATAAAAAAAAAAGGAGCTTAACTCATTTTTTTGTTGTAGCTGAACTTTAGCTCACTCTTCCTTTTTTCTCCATCCGAGTTTCTTTCGACGTCAAGAAAAGTTCAAATGAAACAAAAAAAAATAAAAAAAAATGGCATGGGCCTGGCTCCAAATTCAGAGTTGGGCCTTAGCTTGGTTTTTTTTTTTTGCTCCATTTGAGCTTCTTTCAGTGTGTCGCCACAAAGAGAAGCTCACATGGAGCAAAAAAATGCCAAATTGGGGTTGGTTCCAAATTCAAAATCACGCCCAAGTTCGACTTTTTTCCTTTTTGCTCCATCTGAGCTTTTTTCCATGCAAAAAAAAACTTGGATGGAGTAGAAAAAAAAGCCAAGTTGGGGTTTGGTTCCAAATTTGGAGTTGAGCCCAAGCTTGGCTTTTTGTTTTTTGCTCCATCCAAGCTTCTCTCAACATTAAAAGAAGCTAGGATGGAGCAAAAAATATGTTGAGCTTGGGCATGGTTCTAAATTCACAGTTAGGCCCAAACTTGACATTTTTTCTTTTTGCTCCATTCGAGCTTTTCTCAATGTGGAGAAGCTTGGATGGAGCAAAAAAAGAGCCAAACTCTTGTTTTTTTTCTTATAAGCTCAAGGAGTTGAACTAAAGCCCATAAATAACCTTGGATGCTTACTTCATTTTTTTTCCTCAGCTTGACATTTTGAGCTTAGGTTTTTTTTTAGGAAAGAATGTTGAAATTTCTTCTGTCTACTTTTGTAGGACATATCTTGCAAAGATATTTCCATCACAAGGATTATGGAGATGCCTCAAGTATTGGGTGCATTGGGATAGACTTTTGTTTGCATGGTTTTCATAGTTTTCTTTATGCATTTGTAACATTTTGAATTTTTTTGTAAAGTTCCCAAATAGTGCTATTTGTAGATTCCTTATCCTTCAATAGGAATATTTAAGTCATTCAAAATCAAACCAAGTTTAATAGCTCTAAAATCTTTGATAAACACAAAATGGCGTTGAAAAAGAAAGCCCATATGGTTATTCCCTTGTACTAGATGATATCCTTGTCGGTTGTTCGTCCTACTTTCAAAATTGACATCCTCAAGATGGAACATGCATTCTAGAATGGCTATTGAAAAGGGGACAAAATGTTTTATGTTTCACTTTTTAATTGGAAGGGGCAAGAGGAATGCTAAGAGGAATGCATGTCTTCTTGGAGTCGGCATTGGATTTGAAAATGAGAGATTTGAGTATTTCTTGCTTGCCAATCTTGACTTCAAGTTGTTCTCCAAGTGCATGTTTTTTGTTTGGGATGGAAATCATAGGTTGTAAGTTTGGTTGCCTTACATTAACTATCTATAGGATGATGAGCCCTCATGGCACATCTTTGTTGATTCCATTGTCTTTGACACCTTTCATGGGCTTGTTGAGCTCCTCACTACCATGATGGAACTCAATAAATATGTTATTAACCCTTCTTTTGTTTCCTACATTAAGTTAAATTTAAAAGTTTTTGTTCTCATTCCTTTCTATATCTCTACATGTCGGTGGAGTTGGACCACATAAAACCTAGCCTTGTTCATGAATTATTTAGAATCCAATTGACTAGGATTATCCCCTTGGAGCAATTCAAGGAGCTGTTAGTACTAGAGGTTTACAAAAAATGTTAGTCCAAGTCTCGCAAGACATGGCATTCCCTAACCTTAGAGGTTTTTTTAAAATATATGTATAAGGTATGACATATTTCAAACTCCCCTCAAGATTTTGCTTTTCCTTTGTTTTCAACTCGTTCATCCTTGCTTTTTTATGCTCTTGATGTAAGAGATCTCTGTAGCTTGGGATGTCACGGTCAAATTGTATTTTGAAGAATTCCCAAACATTCAAGATAGATCACCACTAAGGTTCTAGGAGTGAATTGAGAAAACTATGGAACAGGTGAAGAACAATCACTACTCGGCCTTTTGTAAGCAACAGTATGTGATCCATTTCTGGGTGTAGATTTTTTGAGGGAAATACAAGTTCATTATGATATGAATTTAGTGCCAGAAATGTTGATAAAAAAGCTCTAGATGATTGCTTACTCTTGCATCTTAACCAAACAAAAGTTGTTATGGCTCAGGATGTGGAATGAATTTGATGTTTTCCGGGAGGCCAAAAAATTCCCCAAACTTGGGTTTTCTAACTCCCAATTTGACAAATGGTTGCACAAGGCAACCTTCTAACATCAAGTATTCCATTTCTAGAAGATTTTTTTTTTTCATTTTTTCTCAAGGATGTTCCTTATTTTGCTCTTGTTCTTGCAGCTGGAGATTAAGGCACTCAAGCTTTTTGATCCAATAGTCTTTGTTTTTGGTTGTGAAAGAGGTCCTATATATGATCTTTCTTTCTTCATATAGATAGAATTGGAGGTTGGCAATATGGGAAAGTTGTTTTTTCTAAGAGTTCAAGCTTGAGGATGGCATTCAAAGAAGCAAATCTTGGGAGTAGCAATTCGGGAGCAAGGAGGCTATCAAGCAAGTTTTCTACAAGTATTCCAATTATATAACTTCATTCCATTTTCAAGCTGTGGCAAATTGATTTTTGAGTGTTTGTTGGTAGGCATATTTTTTTCTACATCACCACACAGTTTCCCCTTGTCTTGGCGCCAAGAGTAAGAGAATTTGTATCATGTTAGTTATCAAATTTCTTTATGAAGGCACTATTCATTATCAAGTATTTCTATCATGTCTTGTTATTCCATGGTGCCATTGATTAACTCCCTAATCTCTTAGACATCTGGCATCACCCCAAAGCTAATAGCATTATGCTATGAAAGGACCTACTCAAGGATTGGCATGCTCCCCATTTTCTCCAATGTGGTTGGTACTTCGACTATTCAAAAGACATCACCCCCACCCTAGAGATTCCCTTGGGGGAAAGTATCAAGCTTTCTTTCATGGAGACTCTTGCAAGCTTGGCAAGAACACATGTTAAGGGTGGGAGGCAAAAAATCACTTCCAAGGGAAAGGGAAAGTTGAAAGAAAAAGTGACTGAACCTCCCTCCTTCGACACCTTTGTTGAGGTTCCTTTGAACCAAATTTTGCAAGCAACAGACATTGTGAGGAGAGAAAGAAGGACTACTACCCCACCTGTTCTTCTCACCCCTCCTCCTAGTGGAATTTGAAGCACTGAAGATGGATCGTTCTAGTTTTCTCCATCATGCCCAGGTTCGATTATTGTCACCTCTAGCAGGCCTTTTGGCTTTCACCACATGGTCCTCCCATTTGCTTGGCATTCCATTGTGGCAACCAAGATTTCATTTTAGATTTGGCCCCTAGAGTATGACACAATCTCCAAGTTCATTCACAAGGTATGCTTACATTACATTATTTTTCCCTTTACAACATAGTTTTAACAACTTGTCTCGGATGCATTAACTTTTTCTTCTTTCTATGCAAATGAATCTTAGTGGCAAGCTTCAACTTGTCTTTGCAAATGTTCTTGGAAACCTCCATGTTCCTCTCATATCTAGGAACCTAGATGATATTCTTGCATGGAACAAGAAGATTGATGAATACATTGTTGGAGTCTTTGATTTTGCCCATATGTTCTTGGCCTCTAATGGGGTTGTCTTGTTATTTCACCCATATGACCTTAAAGTTTTGAAGGAGGTCAAGTCTTATCTAGAGAGCTATGGCTTCTAAATGTGAATGAAGTGGGTTGCGGTGAACTCATTGCCACTTATGAACATCAAGGACCCATCTCTCAAGGTTCCATCTCAATCCACTAAGTTCTATTTGTATTTTTTTTTTCCTCAACTTTATCAAAAATATGTATTGAATTTTACAAACTTTCTTCAATCATGCAATTCTTCTTGTTGAGGTCCCTGATGCAAGCTCCTTGGGCATTGGGAAATTGGTCTTCTCCTCACCATCCAATGAGTTTGTGAACTCTATTGATGTTTGAAATGAGGATGTGTTGTATAATTGGACGGATAGGGCCTTTTTGTCTACATCCAAGTCAGCAAACCCTTTAGAGCCGCAAAGGATATGCATCCTACTATTGTTTTTGATCAATGTCTACTCCAAGATAGGATCCTTTGTTGCAAATTTATTTGCATCCATAAGTACGTGTTTTCCCTCAAAAAAATCATTCACGGTCTTTGCATAAAAAAATTTGTATGACCATCTTTCACCTTGTAGGCAACACCATTAAGGCCTACTAAAGCATTGGGCACCACATCTTGGCTTTGGAGTTGGATATGGAGGTTTTTACAAAGGTGTTAGAGCCTCTCATTGAAGTGGTCATGCCCAAGCTCGATGTCGAACATATTCATAGCTTTGAAATTGACTCTCTCATCAAGAAACGCTCCAAGAGGTTGTTTGCTTATGAGTAAGTTGTCCACTTACATCAATATTATGCATTCCTTCAGTTCTTTCTATTGTGTGCCTCACATTTTCCTTTATTTTTATTTACAGAGTGTTGTCTCCATCGAGGAGCTTGCTTTCATTTGGGGAGGATGAGATGCTCTAAAATCCTACCATTTCTTTTATGCTACCATCATATGCTAAGGCTCAAGCCTTGGCTTTAGAGCCCTTGGCTTCACCTCCTTCACGAATAGTTTCCCGAGGTTACCATCCAAGAATTAGAGCTTTCATTGATGGTGAAGCATTAAAAGATGTTTAGGATTTTTTTTGAGCTTGAGGGTGGATCACTAGGTTTATGAACCTATTGGGTGGTCCTAAGTTTAGGTGGAAAGCTCTAATGATGTATTTATGTTTTGCCCATACATTCCTTTTATGTCAATTTTCACTCAAACTCCTTTTAAACCATCTTCTTGGAACACTTGTATTGTCTATGTTGAAGCTTGTATAGACCACAATGTTGGAAAAAACTTTGTCAAACAAGATTGACAATATAATGTTATCTATTGGAATGCCCTCACTAATTTAAATCTTAATTGTGGGATTAGTTGTATATTATACCCAGGCAACTCCATGTTCTTTAGGTGTTATTTTTTTTTTCATAAGTTTCCACATTAAAATTTGGGTTGTAAAAATGACCTCTACCTTGTAACGATTGAAAGACACATCAAGGAAAATCCAAAGTTTCATAAATTTTCCCCACATAAAACAATTTCTTTTCTGAGAAAAAATTTAAAATTTATTACTTCTTTGGAAAATAATTTAATATATCATTACTTTCAAAATGATCTCAAACTTTATATGATTCTTGGGAATGTTCAATCAAACCATCCTTTTCATTTGTGAAATTTTGTAAGAAAATTGGGTTCTTTGCGATTGGAATTCCATATTGGCTTGTACACATTATATGGATGCTAAATAGAGATTATATATATATATATATATATTTTCAGTTTTTCATTTATGTTTGAAAATATTTCTATCCAGAGTTGTAATGTACATGTTTTTTGGAAACATATTTCAAATTATAAAATTGGAGATTTTCATCAATAATTTATGTTGATGTTACTTATATCAAAATGGTTTTGTTGGTATTAGATCAATCCTTTCAATTTTATCAATTTAGGAACCTGACACACAAATGTATATAATTATTCATATCGTCAAACAATGTTGTGCCCTACAGTGGGGGAATTATACTTGACAATACCTAAACAATACCTAAACAATACATAACAATTTCCAATAAAGTTTGTGGCTACATGATAACGAATTTCAAATTTAAATAGTGAATAATTAGGAGATGGAATTTTATTTTATATATTTATTGCAATTGAAATCAATCTTGTGTGGGGTGTGGTTTCCAATTATGAATGTAATTTTCATTATATTTGAAGTCATTTCCCAATTATCTTGTTTCTAAATGGCCATACATATTTCATCTCTCCTTCTATATCCTACATTGCATTGATGTTCAACATCTCTTTGTAGAATGTGGTGTCAACTATTTTATTTAAAGTATGTTTCATACAATGAATAAAATTTCCATCCTAGTTCAATCTAGATACAAATTTCCAAGATTGTAGTGGGCAAAAAATAATTCAATTTATAGTTGGATTTGTTAGTTCATTTGATGGTTTTGCAAATTAGTTCCCTATGGTTTTCTTTTGGTTGTAGTTTTTCAAAAAAAACATAACTTTCATTTGTCAACTGTCGAAAGAAATTTTTAAATGCATTACTCATCAAGCAGCCATGATTAAAAAACTAAACACACATAGACAAATACACATCCTACATTAGCTCATCTCTTTCATTTTAATAAGGTTGGTTCATTTCAAGGTCTTGCAAATGACACTCCTATAGTTCTATAATATTTTCTCATGATTTTGAGATGTCATTGATGTCAATGGCCTCATCTATGGTAATATTGTGGAGAACCTTTGACACTTGGACCTAGTTCGTTGTCCACTACCCTAGATGATTCTATCACAACTTCTAGTGTTTTGGCGTTGTCATAACTCCAAAATCCTTGCATTTTGGAGCAAAGCAATTGAAAGCAGAGAACTTATGCAAAAATCTCACGACACCACAAAATAACAATTAATAATGTGTGCATGAAAACTCGTAGATTAAATACCCACCTTTCTAATAATTAAAATGTGGTTTGCATTACAGTATAATAATATTTTAACATGTGTAACAACATCCATGGACCTATTGCATTTAATGACAACGACAATTAGATTTTATATGGAAAGTGGCATTGCTAGGTTTGCAGATAGATATTCATAATAGTGTACTTGTCAATTTCTCACATTTTCGTTTTGCATTCCTACAGTGATGTTTTTAATTACCTAACTCTTTGTAGGATACATTTACAAACTGTGCATCAAATTTTTAGTGTGTTTTTAGAATAGTTGTTTCGCAATATTGTTGTTAGAACAATTGAAATATCTTTTGTTAGAAGATTTTTGTATTGTGTAGATAATTATTATATTTGACCACATTTGTTTTGTTGACAACTTCATGTTACAACTATGTTTAACTTGTCTCCGATTACAATAGCCAGGAATGACATGGCAATGCAGAATATGTTTTTGTTAACAAATAATATTCTACCACATAAAACATGTATGAAACAAAGGGCATGATTTTGAAGAAAGGTGCCAAAGCACATTTTTTGGCTTCAACACATGGTGAACCAACCTTGGTAGATTTCTATACTTATGTTGAATTATACAAAGACGTTATTATCGAATGTCCTTGTGACAAATCCATGTGGTAGTGATGACATGTGAATTATTATAAATGTGGTAGGAATATAGTTTTGTTAGGGCATATTCTAACATGCCATTAAAATCTATCAAGGAATATTCCAATCGACATGGATGAAATATAATTGGAATATGGCTTCCAGTTCCTACTCACAAGCTCATATTCAGGTTCACATGCTCACCAAATTACAATCCCCTATTGTAAGCTACCTTGCGTATTTTTCCACTATTTGTAAACTTGTAAACAAAAGTTATTTGAACATTTTTACATACCAACTTTAATTACAAAAAAAAAAAAAAAGGTCAAGAAGACCCCCATTTTCTTTTTTTCAAAAATTTACAATTTTCATCATTCTAACATTAGATCATGTTTTAGTCAAGGATGGAGTGGTTTAAAATTTGTCTTCTTGATGTTATGAAGGACCAAACATTTAACTAGCCCCAATGCCCCCCCCAAAAAAAAATTATGGTTGAACTAGTTTGGGCATGTAGTTGTATTCCAAATAACTAGTTATTTACAATACACATCATGACCACAAGAACAACAAAAGAACGTTTTGCACTACCTAATCCATTTTTAATCTATTTGATCCACACTTTTGAAAACCTCTAAAATTTCAAACTTGGATTTGGCTTAACACAACTTTCATAATAGATGCCTCTAATAGGTGATTAAAACTCACTAAAATTGCAAACATCCATGAGCACAAGAAGAGTCATTGTTGAAATCACCCTTTGTAATTAATCAATTTTGCTTAAATGAATGGCTACAACTTATAACATACCATAATATAATTGGTTTGAAAAAGAGCTTTAAGCTCTAGTCTACAACCTTGACATTTGGAAACTTTTTTGACATAAGTCTTCAAACCACACTTTTGCAAAATGTCGAGTGTGCTAATAAAAAAAGGTTGTGGTTGACATTTTCCCTAAGATGTGCAAAGTTAGGAATTGAAGGATTCAATCCTCATAACACAATTCCAACCAAGGATTAAAGTTCTTCACATTAAAGGAATGAAGATGTACAATATAAACTCCAAGATTTTGATGGTTTCATTATTGTTCATCACAAAATGCCTTCTAAACATTAAGTTTTCTAGGTCAAACAATAGCACATGTTTTCATGCTAAACACGCATACAAAAGTAAAGTGAGGAATGCCTTGGAATCTTCAAAAAATTGACCCATGGTTATTACAAGCTTTGGCCATGGCCTCACACATGACAAGCAATTGTCTCAAGTAGCAAATTTGATCAATCATTGAAGTTCCAACTCAGTGTGGGGTGAAATGGAGGGTGTACCCATTAAAGAGTGCTTGCCTCCAACTATTAACAAAGTAATGTTTGAAAGGATGTTAAAAGGGTTGCATTTTAAAATCTACCTCCTTCCCTCAAAAATCAACTTTTCGAAGTAAGTGACATCAATATGTAGGATGCATGTTGGGAACATAGATGGTGGGGACAACAACTCACCAAATAGGCTTTAGAAAAAAACCCGTGTTATCGAAGAATCTTGGATGTTAGTAGTGGTTCTTCCAAAAGGGAATTCATTAGGTGCTACATTCCAATCCTCCTTTCATGGACCATTATCTTTAAGGTTTAATGATTGCACCTAAAACACTTTAAATGGGGGAGCTCAAGATGTTCTTCTAGATGAAGTTGTATGGCTTTTGGTGTCACCAAATTACATAACCATTATTGATCATGCTTCAAACAAGAATTTCAACCCTAAAACAACCATTAAAGCTTAATAGATAATAGAAGGGGATCTAAAAACAATCCCTACCATTAACCATGGTTCCTTTGTGTGCACCAAAATGCATTGAAAGATTAGAATGGACATATGGAATGTCGGCATTAAGCAAGTCAAACATGTAGTCAATATACAATTGAGAAAAGTTTGAGTTTGGACCAAAGTAGGGCTCTTGCACAAAGGTACCCTACAACTAAAAGGTTTAACACTTCAAGATATTTTCAACTCCTCCAAGAGGATCCGTCATTTTATAACCTTTGGGGGTGGAACTCTAACAAGAATAAGTGAAGGAACGAAATTCATAAATCTCCCCTTACTATGAGGAAAAGGGGCGTTTTGCAATTTTGGCTTGTAATTCAATTTTTGAGTTACATCAGACACTTGCAACTCATTATATTTATATGTTGTGAATGCTAATGGACAAGTTGCATGAGTTGCAAAGTTGCACCTCACCATATATACAATGTGTAATTCATTGCCACTTTGTTAAAACAACTCATTTTCAACTACTACGCAAACCCATGATGTCATGTTGACATGATTTAATTATCATCCATCTATTAAGATTTGACATGTGGCACAAGTATTTTAATGTGAGAACATAAAAGAATAAGCCTTTTTTATATAGTTTGTAACATGGGATTTGAAGACAAAACATATGGGTTGAACCTTTTAATTGTTCTTTAGTTGCAAATTGAGTTGCAATTGAGTTGCAACTATCGGGTAAACCAATTGGTGATCGAACACTTACTTAAGCATTCATGGTAGGTTGGATCCAAAGGGAGGGCTCCGTTGTTTTTAGTATCTAAAAAAAATTCAACCCATCCTATTGGCACATTTAGAGCACTAAAAATTGCCAAAAATGGAATACAATTGAGAAAGTTATGGCCCCCAAAGTAGAGGGGGTCAAGAACTCAAAAAAAACAAACCATTGAACGCTACAAAGGTTAGTTCTTGAACACCCAAAAACAAATCCTTGTATGTTTATTCTGTTGTTATCAAAATTCATAAAAGATTTGTAGAACTGCACATGGCGTTCCTATAGCACTTTAAATCGTTTAAAATGATTAAGAAATAAGAAAGTTATGAGGTTTGAAAGTAGGAGGGGTCCAAATAGGGAAAAAAAGGAAAAAAATTCATTTTGTAAGTTGGAAAGCTTATTTTTCTTCTTGTTATTTTTTCATTACACCTTTTCCCTGGCATTTCAAAGATGATTTGTAGAGCTTGAGGTAACACTCCCATAACATTTTAAATCACTCAAAATGAAACACATATGACGAAGATATAAATAATTGTTTAGTCATAGGCAAGTGATTGGTGATGGGCCAGTTTACTTTAGAAAATTTTTCCCACATGCTTTGTGTTTGTTTTTCATTATGTAAGTTATACAATTAAATTAGTGATTATATGATAATTAAATATGTGAATTAATTACTTAATATTTATTTATTTGAAATAGTGATTTAAATTAATTATTTTGTTTAGATAATTTATTACCAAATGATTGATTATTTAAATTCATATGAATAGTCACTTATCATTTGAAAATATTCATTTTTTAAACTAATTAATGAAAAAATATCAATCAAAATTATTTATAATTCATAATAATTAATTATCAGTTTAATTAATTAATTCATAATAATTAAGTAAATTACATATTTATTAATAATTAATATGTAATAAACTATTTTAAAAATAAATATTTAATATTTAATATATATATTTGTAAAAACATGAAGGTATAAATATGCATATCCATATGTACATTGAACTGATTTTTTAATATAATATACAAATTGCTTTTAGTTTCACATTTAATTAATTATATGTATCCAAATAATTAATTAATTAATGAATTTAGATATTAATGATTTGGTAAGTATTAATGGATTAGTAATTATATTAAATAATCAATATAATTCATTATGGAATATTTTCAACTTGGATAAATATTTATTTGATTAATACTTCATGAATAATTAAATTTTTAGTTAATTTTAAACTAATTATATGAATTACACTTATTTATTCATATTAATAGTCAAATTATTGAAATAATATTTTTTTATAAAACATTACATATGAATATGTATCCTTATTAAATTACAAGTAATTATATTATAATCATACGATAGTTGAATAAGGTGCAATCACAATTGGGGTACAATAACATGAACCATAACATCCATTTGTCCAATGTCTTAAATTCTAAATTAAAATTTAACAAAATGAAGGTTCTAAGATGTTAAACAATGAAAGGGGGATATATATGTTTACACTTTCAACCAACAAATGTTATAATGAATGATTGAAATCAATTGAACAAATCTCAAATTTGATGTTCAAGTATAAACCAAAAAGGAATGCAAGACTACTTAGACATTCCAAAATAACATATTTTCATTTGGAGAACCAAAATCCTATTAAAAACATCAAACAATGTCCTTTTATTGTAGCCCTTGTTTCATATACTTGTTTCCAAACCTTTGGAATGTAAAATTTTAATTAACAAAATTAATTTGATTGTCCTTATTAACGCATTTTTTTAATGAAAAAATCCAAGATTTTAGCATCAATTTCACAAAATTTGGTGATTCACTAGATTAAAAAATTATGATATCATATAGAACATACTTTATTTTATTTGTGGTTAAAATATGGAGCAATTTGAACAAATATTGTTAGTTTTATTGAGTTTTTTTTGCCAAGACTGTGGAGTGGGACATGGTTCTTGAACCATTTTTGAAGACATTTAAAAACATGTTTTAATCATCCAAATCATAAAAAATCACCACTATTTTAATCAAGAGGTATGTGAATATCTAATGAACAAAAAAAATCTATCAAATAAATTATTTTGTAAATGTAATGGTCATTCAAAATAATGTCTTCAAAATGATTTTGGGGTGAGACATTCTTTTTGTGTACACCAATTGTGATTGCACCCAACAATAATATTTTAGTAATGGTTGTAATAATTGTATCAATGGGAATCATAGTTGAGAATTAGTTGCAAATGTATCCCATAATGGGTGGTGAAACATGTGGCATGATTGCATGTATGTACATTATACACTAGTTGCATCATAATTATTATTTTAATTGCACATTTACAACAATTCTAAAATAATTGCCACATGTAATTACAATGCAACTTTTGAAAAAGTCAAACATAGTTGATTACATATGTATGTATGATATATATAAATTATTGTAGAGAAGACCCATTTTCAACTCACTTGCAATTATAATGCAACTAATTGATTTTTTGATGTTGCAATTTATTTATTAATACACTTTATTTCAAGGGGGATAATTGCACAATAATTGTCATATCCAAAGGATAGTTGCACAATAGTTGTATATGAGCTGTTTTTTGAATTTTAGTTGCAAGGTAGTGTGGTTTTGATAGACACGATTTCTCATAGTGCCTTGATCTTAATCAATCTTCATGATGAATGTACAATTGCTTTCTTTAAATGTGAAGGGCCTAACTGAGGATGGAAAAATCTCCTTTCTTCACAACTACATCTAATCCTTTGTTCCCAAGTAGGACAAGTAAAATGCAAAGAAGGCTTTTTTTTTAGGAAAAAGAATATGGCCCCAAGTAGGATGTAAGATTTTGCATGCAAACCTGAGTTATTATTCAATAGAATGAGCTTCTGGCATAAGGCACAATTGTGTTTGCACCATGATTATAGGTAGGTGCACACAACACATTAATGCAAAGACAATATGGTTGGTAACAAGGTCTTGTGGATCCAATTTGAAGGTATCCTAGGTGGTAGGCTAGGGGTTGCCACTATTTACGCCCCCAATGATTCCCATGATTGATGTAAAGTTTGGGAGGAAATGTTAGCAAAATTGCCAACAATTTGCTGTTTGATTTTGATTGGAGACTTCAACATGGTTGAATGACCATCAAACAAATTTCAATTATGTGGCAGACTTGTTCCAAAGGTGGAAAAGACTCTATGGGATCAAATGAAGTCTTCTTTTAGGGTTGGAGATTTTTTATCATCTAATGGGTTTTTCATGCTTTCTTTGGGATAATCGTAGAAGTGGGCGAGCAAGAACTCTAGCTCAATTAAATAGAGTTTATTTGACATCTTTGGATGATTTTCATCCTTCAATCAAAGTTTTGGATTATTCCATCCATTGGGGATTCAATTTTGTTTGACCATCTACCTCTGGGCCTTGATTTCAAAATTATCATAAATAAGGGTCACTAGAAGATGAATATGAAAAACCTAAGGGAGGTTAAGAACAAGTCAAGGCAGTTTGGGAAAGTTGTAACTCCCAGTCTAGCTTTTGCGAAAAGCTCAAAGTAGTGACACAGTTTTATCAAATTTTTTGTAAAAGTAAGGCTGGGAAGTTTCGTAAATTAAAGAACTTGCTAAAGCATGAGCTCAAAGAAACAATGGGGAACTTTCAACATAACCATGAAGATACACTGTTGGAGGACAAGGTTGTAGATCTTCAAGGTCGTTTAAAAGGCTTTGAGGAATGAAAGATTGAAGGGATGCAACTCCACTAAAGAGTAAAGTGGAAATGTGTTGGGAACTCTATGTTTATAGAATTTTTTCACATCATTAAGGAGAAACCATCTTCTAATTTTTTCACCACTATCAAGAATCAAAATGGGGAGCTAGGGTGTGAGAAGGGAGAAGTGGAAAGGACTTGCTGAGATTTTTCCAAGCAACTGTACATGGAAACATCATACACAAAAGAAATTGGGGAAACTAGACGACATATAATCCAATCATTGCCCTATAAGGTCTTGACTGGCAGAGAGATTGGCTTGACTGGCATAGAGATTGGCTTCTCCCAACACCAAGGAAAAACTTAGAAAGGCAGTGGTAGAGTTGGCAAATTGCAAAGCCCCAAGGATTGATGGAGTGGTTCAGAGTTCTATAAAAAATTCTGCGACGCTGTGGGACATGATTATTGGCTGATGATGTCCATAGCCATTAAGCAAGGTAAATTCTTAACCAGGGTCACTCAAGGGCTAATTACCTTGGTGCCAAAGGGTGGGGAGAAAGAGGATCTCAACAACTAGCGTCCAATTACTCTACTCAATGTTTCCTGTAAGATATTTGCAAAAGGCCCTTCAACGATGACTCCAACCAGTTTTGATGGAAGTAATTAGCATAGATTGATCAACATTCTTTCTTCTGCACCATAGCTTGGATGGGATCTTACTTGTTCATGAAACTTTGGAATGAGCAAAAACCTCAAATCAAAACTTGACTTTTCTCAAGCTAGACTTCTCCAAAGCCTTTGACAAGGTGTTTTGGGCATTTTCGTTCCAATGCCTAGAGAAGATAAAACTACTTCAAGGTTTCATTCAATTTGTTCGGATATTGTTTGTGGGGGTAGAAACATTAGTGAACTTGAATGGGGTCATTTCAAGGCCTTTTCCAATTTTGAAGGGAGTCAAGCAGGGTTATCTGTTGGCCCCATACTTGTTCTTATTGGTGGGGGAGGCTCTCAACCAGTTTGTCAAAGCTAAGGTTAAAACTCAGAAATTTTCAAGGGTTTCCCTACCGCATCCAGGCTGCTAGCAAATTACACGTGCTTTATAATAAAATGTGAAAAGGCCTTGTTGAAAATTTGGTTGCTACTTTAAAGTTATTGGGAACTGCTTGTGGCCTTGAAATCAATTGGGGGAATTGTGTAGCCTTCTTTCAAGGGACATGCCAAGCCATGCCAAATTGGTTGAACTAATTCCAATGGAAATGGGCAAGAGAAAAGACATCACCAAGCAGTTAGGTATTCCATTTGGTTTGGGATTGGAGGTCAATGACATCAATGCCTTTCTACTCAACAAAGTCAAGAAAAAACTATTATTTTGGTGCTCAACCCACCTTCCATTGGTAGGTAGAACACTCATTGTTAACCAAATTCTTCTCTCCACTCTTTGGTATTTTATATGTGTGTGTGTGTGTGTGTGTGTGTGTGGGGAG
>Ga0209208_10003912_pt1 | contig 21274 bp, 18 predicted proteins | sample S1TSphfallax_3_FD_187694 | JGI IMG/M metagenome (GOLD analysis project Ga0209208, IMG submission 187694) | Host-associated microbial communities from peat moss isolated from Minnesota, USA - S1T2_Fd - Sphagnum fallax MG (SPAdes) (version 2) | ecosystem: Host-associated > Plants > Peat moss >...
ACATTAGAGCAAAATGTGACATAACAAACATGTGATTTGTTTCAAAAATATGTTTTTCACATTTTATTTTATTTTTGGTATTTGTGGACATATTATGTGTTGAATAAGAAAATTAGATATAAAAAGAAAATTGAATAGTATCAACACTTTAAAATTACAACCCTAAATTTGAATCACATTTAGAATCTCATCATCCTCCAAAAAAACATAAACCCTATACCTAAATAATGTTTTGTTTGGGCAAAGCAATAAAGCCTTGACTTGGCACCCCGACATCACAAACCTCTTACCCAACACCCAAAAATCCTTTGAATTCTTAACCCGAAAATTACCAAGGATGTACAAGTCAATTTGTTATAACATCACCCCACCCTCCCCCCCCAAATACACTAACATGGTTGTCCCAATTGTGAATCATGCAACAATAAAAATAGGGTGTGTGGGAGGGCATAATTGGGCAAAACATTGGATAGGGTTGGGGTCGTTGATATTCCATAATTGGGCGATTAACACCTTCAATAATGTGATATTGTTTAGTAAGGAATGCCTTTATTTCATGGAAGAAAAACTATTGTGAAACTTTCACTCAAGAAATTTAGGCTGATTTAAAGAGTTTCAAAGTGATACAAGTTTTGAACCTTGTGTTTTTTGGTTTCAAGTTTATGAAGCTTTGGTGTTTGATCAAAGTAACGAGTTAAAACCAATGTTGCACACGTTCTTGAATTTCAACAGGTTTAGCTCAAGTTCAAGGGTTTCTACTTGGAGGTTCCAAGTTACCTTAGAACCGTCATTGGAACTTAACTAGAAAACTTAAATAGAATTTGAATTTGAACCTGGGTGTTAACTCATTAAAAAAATGTTTAGGTTCCTTAGGGATATGAATATACTTTTATTTTAAAAATATACATTTGGCCTCACATTTTAAACCAGTTTTTGCATTTGATTGGTTGTGCATAATTAATATTAGATAACCTTTATCTTGTGTATTAGTTGAACAAATTAATTACACACCATTTTTTTTGGGGGGGTTTAGTTTTGTGTTATGGAGATGAAACTGAATTTGTCTTCAACATGACCGATCTTAATTTCTTTGTGAAAATGATCGGAATTGAAAGTTTTAAAACTCCAAAGAATTGGTCTCAAAATAAGACTGGTTACATAAATTAAATTAAAAAGAAAAAAGAAAAAGAAAAAAAAAGGACTAAAGGTTCCTTTTGAAATGTGAACAATAATGGTCAAGGGTTGGGCTTTACAAGAATAAGGGCCTTGTGGGCTGGAGCTAAGCAAAGGCCCAATTCTTATAAAGTTTGCCCCCAAAGGCTTTACAAGGTGTAAAGCTACCATGGCTTATATATATATTGTGATATTGGATGGGTACATAGACACCCAATGGGTGTCATGGGAAATAAATGACAATATGTTTTTCAAAAAAACAAAATGTTTGCCTCCACGAGCATTATGTTTTTCTAAACATGACATATTATGCTATGTAAGGCTAGTTGCAACAACACTATAAAAAAAATTGCATTGTGCAGGTTTTTATGTGACATAAAACCACAACAGAAACTAAAAAATACTCTCCACATGGTGATACTATTTTCTGATTTTTTCATTTCTCAAAAGTGGCAAACTTTGCCTGAAAAAACACATTTAACATTATATTTTTAATAGAAATAATTTTCTTAAATATCACAAAATGATTTCTCCCCCATATATTTATTTATTACAAAAGATCAAAATTTCACCAAGTCTAGATAATAATCATTGCCTCCACATCCAACAACCAAACCAAAATTAGTAGTATTGATTATTATTATTTTTTTAAATCATTGGATGGATTCTTTGGCATATTGAATGTGAATATGCAAAAAATAGAAAGATAGTTGTTTTTTTGCACATTGCAAGATGGTCATATTGATCTTGGTAGAAGTGAGTTCAACATAAGATTTACATAACCAAGTAGGAAAACAATGCCACCTACTTGACTTGCTTGCAATTTTCCTTATTTTATAAGACTCACAAAAAAAAGTTGTGCCTAGACTAAAGCCAATAAATCAAAGTTTATACCAAAAAAGTGTGTTAAATATTGATGTTTAGGCTATTTTCAATTGCATAATTTGAGTTCATACAATTATGAATGAACATTTGCCTTTTTGATTAGAAGTAAAAAATGATAACCATTGCAATTGGGTTTAGTGATTGTTACATATTTGGAGCCTATCATTGTTTGCTTGTTTCCATTGGTTTGTTGTCCTAAGTTTTGATCAATAGTTGTGTATGGTGAGTGATAACAACTTACTTCAAGAATTGAATTTTGTGCATCATGTAGACAAATCATGAAATATTCATTTGTACCTCACATAGGAGGATCCTTCATCTTCTTGTGGCCCATGTGTTTAGGACAATGTGGTTGGGTTGGAATGGAAAAACAAGTAACGTGCAAGCTTCTAGGTCAAAAAATGGAAAAAATTGTATCAATGTTTTGGTAGGTAATGAAAAAGGGGTTTTCCAATTGAGGGGGGGGGGAGGGTTAACACAACAATATTGACCCTAAAAATTCTATTAGATTCAAGTGTTTAGCCATTGATGTTGGGCAAAATGATAACGAAAGGTCTTGGATTGACCAATGTCAATCTTGAGCCATGCCCACATCAATACCTAACATTGACAAGTGAGTTAAAGAAAGCTTAGGGATTAATCAAACATGAGGTTGTGATCCATGTTAACCCCAACAAATTAGCAAATTATACCACAATGCAAGCCCAAACAATGATTACACATGTTACAATCTTATGACATATTACTTGGAGGATTTATTTTACAGCCTTTAAGGGTTATCTTAGATTTTTGAAAAAATCACATATTAATGGCCAAGATGATAGATAGGATACAATTCTAAGGGTTTGTTGCTAGTGAGATTTGTTGGCAGACGTTAAGAAAAACAAGCAAGTCATTATGTTGGTTGGATTTTAAGGTTTTCCTCATGGTTTTGAATTAATTGAAGGTAACATCCATAATGAGGATGAACCCCCTAATGGTGAATTGGTGATGACAATCATAGGTGGGATGCCCTTCATGTAAGAATTGGATCTTATTTCACCATGGGACACATTGTTGCAATTACAAACATCGACTTTTGGCACATTTTGTCATCACCAAGCCCATAATTACTCGTGGATGTTTGGTAATGGGTCATTGTGATATTTGAGCCCATTGGATATGAAGGTTATTTTATGGAATATTCCCAAGGACATGATATGCCTATTGAAATTTTTTGGAAGAATTAGTTTTGCTTTAACCATGGTGCTATAGTTTAGCATTTAGATATAACAATATCCTTACATGGAAAAGATCTGTAAGGTAGGCAAATTTCCATGTGATGTTATAATGTTGTAACAACAACATCTTGATTTGCCTTTACATGCCCTAGCCTCCTTCTAGGGTCAATTTCGACATTATCCTTTAAATAATTGAAAAGAAAATTTGTGAAAAATGTGAATCTAAAGTGTTAAAAACCATAACACATGATCATTCATGTCACATGTTATATGATACGAATGATTTCACTCCTCATATGGCAATATCTCATACTGAACTTTTGTAATCCATGAAAAATTGTTAACAACTCCCCTTTTTACTTCTATGTGTATTTTGATGGGATTTCCCTTAGCAGAAGAACAGGACTAGGGCATTATGCCAAGGGAGCTCCCCCAATTTATATGTTCCCATGTTCCCATGTTCCCATGGAAATATTTCTTTTCTACCAAATGAAAAAGAAGCGAGGAAACAAAAAAAAAAAAAAAATTATGTAAAAGGGAGGTTCCACTACTCATGCATTTTCCTAAGGTTCGAAAACACCCTTGGGCTCACGCCCTTGAATGCCCCTATTGATCACGAATGGGTTTAGGACTGAAACTATGTATGTTTATTACATAGCTATGGAATGTATGTTCTTGGTTGCACAAATATTTATTCTCCTCTATTGTCTATGCATAACTAATATGCCACACCATCTACTATGAACTTATTGCAACCCTAGCTTTGAGTTCGCGACCAAGGCAAAGGGGTTGCAAGAGTGCGGGCCAAGAGGAAGCCTGAGAATCACATCACATACTCTCGGAAGTGTAAGAAAGTGTGAGGGAGTGAACCCTCACACTCCCAAGGCAACTCCCACTTTGGGAGATGGAGTCCCCGTGGACTCTAAAAACTTCGGAGAGCGATTTGAGGGGTCAAAACTCAATGGCTTATGGCGTTCTTTATATCATTGAAAATCTCTTGGAACGTAGATGTCTAAAATGGGCTCGCATTGCTCATTTGGACATCTAAAACACAAGTTATGGCCAAAGAAGGGCCAGGAGTCAAATTGCCAGTTTGACTTCCGACCAGAAAAAGTCGGGAATCGACCTGATTTACTTAGGTGCATACAATGTGCGACATATCGTTAGAAAGCTCTCGACGAGAGTTACAACTTTGCTTTAGACCGCACCTCAATCCAAGGTCTGTTCGCAAAGTTATGGGGCTCCAAAATCGTGGGAGTCCTAGTTGGCACGATTTCGGGACTCCCATTCGGGAGTCTCGAGAGAGAAAAGCCTTTTGGATGTAGGCCCCGTGGAGAGGTGTAGAGTATACTGTAAGGGGGAAGGTGGTGGCTTCCCCCAAGTCTGGGCCGTGGTGAATCTTGTGTGTTTGTGTTGCCCGTGGTGAGTCCTAACACCAAAGGTGCTCTAACTAGGCACTAATCACTTTGTGTGGGTTGTGTGCAGGCCCGTGTGACTGAGTGAAGCTTGTCAACTTTTCCCAATCCCATCTCGGAGCGTGCCTCGACTCCTTCCCCTTCCGTTGTCTTGTACTTGGACTCACTTTTGAGTCTCGCAAGGAGTTGGGAATGCGTAAGAATTAAACACAAACACCACCAAAACCATTCAAAACCAAAAGTTTAAATCCCTTCACAATTCTATTCCATCAACCTTTGCATTCATACAACAAAAATCTTTCTATCAAGTGAAGGTGTTTCTAAAGGCCACAAACATCCACTTATATACTAACCAAAAGGAAACTAAACAAGAAATTTTTTAAAGTCTACACATCATACGGCCCCCCATGTGATTTCACATGCATAATAAAATGCAAAGATTTTCACATGACTTTTATATAATTTAATATGTGAAGGTCAATGCACCTTCATGTGCAAAAGACTTTCACATGACTTTCACATAAATTAATATGTGAAAGTCAAACACTATGATCCTATTAACAAATAAATCATCAAACTTACATTTTAAATAATTACATAGGTAATAGTTAAACTTCATCAAGTTACACCCCCTCCTTTAGGAAAACGCATTCGTATAAGAACCTCCTTTAAGACAATGATTTCGAATTTTTCAAAAATGAATTATATCTTTTGTTAATGTGGTACCTAATATCCTCGATGACGCACTCCCAATTCCTCAAAGGACTCAAAAGTGAATCCAAGTACAAAATAGCGGAAGGGGAAGAAGTCGAGGCACACTCCCTAGCTCACAACACTTTGAGGGGTAGAGGGGCGTGTTGGAGCTCCGGGATGGGACTAGGAAAAGTTAACAAGCTTCATTCACTCACACAGGCTTGCACACAACCCACACAAAGTGATTAGTGCCTAGTTAGAGCACCTTTGGTGTTAGGACTCACCACGGGCAACACAAACACACAAGACTCACCACGGCCCGAACTTGGGGGAAGCCACCACCTTCCCCCTTATAGTATACTCTGCACCTCTCCACGGGGCCTACATTCAAAAGATTTTTCTCTCCCGGGACTCCCGAGTGGGAGTTCTGAAATTGCACTAACTAGGACTCCCACGACTTTGGAGCCCCATAACTTTGCGAATAAACCTCGGATTGAGGTGTGGTCTGAAGCAAAGTTGTAACTCTCGTCAAGAGCTTTCTAACGATATGTCACACATTGTATGCACCTAAGTAAATCAGGTCGATTCCCGACTTTTTCTGGTCGGGCGTCAAACTGGCAATTTGACTCCTGGCCCTTCTTTTGGCCATAACTTGTGTTTTGGATGTCCAAATGAACAATGCGAGCCCATTTTAGACATCTACGTTCCAAGAGATTTTCAATGATATAAAGAACGCCATAAATCATTGAGTTTTGACCTCTGAAATCCCTCTCTGAAGTTTTGGAAGTCTATCAAGACTCCATCTCCCAAAGTGGGAGTTGCCTTGGGAGTGTGAGGGTTCATTCCCTCACACTTTCTTACACTTCCGGGAGTATGTGATGTGACTCCTGGGCTTCCTCTTGCCCCGTAACCTTGCAACCCCTTTGCCTTGGTCGCGAGCCCAAAGCTAAAGTTGCGACACTTGACCATGGTTTTGTTGGTGATGTTGAGAAAACTAACTTAGGATGCTTCATCAAATTGCTGACTAGACAACATCATTTTTTGTATGTAATACCTATTATGATAACTTAACCTAAGATAATGAAAATGGGGTGTAGTCTATTGGACTATCAAGGATCAACATTAAAAACATGCCAATTTTAAAACATTTTCTAGCACCAATTATGTACACACATGTTCAAGACCCATGTTACCTTACATGGCAACACCTGGATGAATCTAGTTTATAATTTATTAGTGTATATTTGTGATGAGGCCAAACATCAAGGACAACTCAAGAGTCAGGACATTTGGGGGGGGGGAGGAGAGAAGGGCAAATTATTATTACACATGATATGCTTGTTTTAGGAATTTTTGTTTATAGTTAAAGTGGCAATCATCCTTATGAAGATTTAATCAAATTTGACCACTTATAGGGTAAATTGGTTGGTGACCAAACACTTAAGTGCTTAGGACAGGCTAGATCCAAGAGGAGAGCCCTATTGTTTATGGTGTCCCAACAAAATTTGAACCCCTCCTTTTGGCGCATCTAACATATTAACAATCGTCAAAAATGGATTAAAAATGAGAAAGTTACAACCCCCCAAAGTATAGTGGTCAAGAACTCAAAAAAACAAACCACCAAACCCTACAAAGACCGATTCCCAAACTCCCAAAAAAATCCTTGTATGTTGATCTATTGCTATTAGAGTTCAAAAATGATTGTTAAAAACTTCAAGTGATAATTCCATAGCACTTCAAATCTTTTTAAATGAATAAGAAACAAGAAAATTATGATATTTGAGGGTCCCAAGAGAAGAAAAAGAAAACATGTTTTGTAAATTGAAAAGCTTTTTTTTTTCCTTATCATTTTTTCATTATTCTTTTTCCTTTGCACTTTGAAGATGATTTCTAAAGCTTGGGGTAACGCTCCATAACATTTTAAAGCACTCAAAATGAAGCACATATGATGAAGATGTAAATAAGCGTTTGATCATAGGCAGGAGATGAGTGATGGGCCTGTCTACAATAAACTGGATATGAAGTACAAGTCTTTTGTAATCTTTCCATATATATTTGGCTACACACCAAAAACCAGATATAGGAATCTGGCTATTTCTACTATTTTTATTCCCTCCCTTCTAATGATTGAAAACCTCCAAAATCACTTTTTTTTTCAATTTTTCAATTTCTCTTCTAGGAGAAATTTTGCCAATAAAGAAAGAGACTGGGTGGGTATGTTTTGCCAGTGCATGTAGGTAGTACTTACCCATCATTATCCAATTGTAAAGACTTCATTGGATTTTCATAGTGTATTGGGAAGGCTCATTACCAGGTCCATAATTTTGCCTATGCAAAGGGTGGGCATTTGGAAAAATGTAGTGCTTGCTCCTACGGGCATTAGGCTTATCAAAACATCCCCCTGCTCTCTTTTATTTAATAGTTTGTTCCATGGTACCCACTGGTCATCCCAACCAGTCTTTCATACTTGCTAAAGCCCATTGCTAAAGCCCATGGCCTCAGGCTTTTATTTACCACTTTGAAAACCAAAGGAGCAAACAATCTGCAAGTCCTAGGCCCCATTTACACTAGGAGTCAGGGCTGAAGAAACATAGGGCCAACTTTGAGCATTTTTGAATTGTTGTTTGGGCCCCAAGTTACTAATAAATGCTAGAAGTACATTGACGTCAAGGATTTTAGTAAATAATTGCTGGAACATTGGGCCCCAAGAGTTGCAAATTGGCTTCCCAAATGTGATGGTATTCATTTTTTCAGCCTGGGGGCTGATACAAAGCCATAAAGTTAATAACTTGGGGCAGATTGAAAAAAAATAAAAAATAAAATCTATTACAGACTTGACTCCTAATGTAAAGCCCTTGGGAGCTGATTTCAACTTTTGCACCAATAGGAATGCTTGATTTGAGTTGAACATTGGCCTTCATTCCTAGTGTAAAGCGGGCCTAACTTATGTAGTTTTAACTAAGTTTAAGTCTTAGAGCATCTCCAGAGGTGCTTAATATGTGATCCTGCACATTAAAATTGGATGAAGAAAAGCCAAAATATGCCGGTTTGGCTCAGGAAAATGGTTTTGGGTCAGAGTAATTGCACATTTTGGGGTGGCTAGTAAAAGGTGAAGTAAAGCTGTGAACCTGCAGAAAAGAGTGTAATAAATATGATCTGACTGCTGCTCAGTATTTCTGATTGGCCCATCATAATGATTGTTCCAGTTGGTTTGCTATTACCTAGTAAGTTCCCCCACTGATTTGCTGTCGTAGTTTCGGTTTCATGAGTGGGGTTGCAAGAAACCAAATAACTAAACTTGGATGTGAGAAATACTTTTGCAGGGATTTACATACTGAGCACCGCTGGAGATGCTCTTACACAATTTCAATAACCCAAAAGCTTCTACACTTTACCCTGGGGAAGGCAGCAGCAGGCTCCTGGACAGGGCAGGCACACAGGGCTCATTAGGAGCTGGCACCCACCACTGCACCATCATCCACTGGATGCCCCCTTATTAATCAGTTGTGGATGAACCTTAACAGAGTTAAGATTTGGTTTCCCCTTGGTAACCAATTCTGTAAGAAATAGGTCTCATATATAGGCAAATAGGTAAGAAAATAGGTAACTAGTAGATAAGCAGATGGTTTATATATAAACCTAAGGGCTGTTTTTACTACCTACTTACTAACAACCTCCTTGTGGGTTGTTAGTAGATAGGTAGTAAAAACAAAAAAAAAGCAACTGAGCTAATCACCATGGTTAGCTAATGAACTGGAACCCAACAGAGAAACTATCCTTGAATTTTTTTTAAAAACCCTCTTTCATATTTTCTTTTTAGTGTTAAGAAATCCCAATCTAACAGAACCAAAAGATGTCTCAAGAAAAAAAACTTCAGATTTGTCAATGATAGTTTTCTACTTGGGTAAAGAAGTATGAAGTTTTTTAAGGAAATGAAAAAGTGGACACACTTGCACACTTATTCTTCTCAACACAACTCTCTTTATTATGAAAAGGAAAAACTACATCTCAACTTTCCATATTACATGGTGCAAGCATTGCATAATAGATGTCAAATGTCAAGAATAAGCTCGAAAGTCGTATGTTATATTATACTAGTTTGTAAAAAAGATGCCCTAGGACCTTCCTACAGGCCCTACAATAATGCAAAGATATCCATGACATTTTCAAAAGAGAATACTTATAAGACCTTGTTGTCATGAAAGCTCGCCGATTTCTTGATCAAACCTTATCAAGAAGGCAGGGATTAAATTAAAGGCAATAGTAAGAGCACTTAAAACTAAATTTAAATTAAATTAAATATTAAAAAAACAGTAGTTTGTTCTTGCTATTATGACGCTACAGCCGAAACTGAGCAAAACAGGTTGCACCGGTGTTTTGCCTCCCAAGTGACAAGATACAAAATTTTGGAAATGTCTGTCCAGTAAGAAGATTTGCTCAATGGTATTGAAACCGCCTTTTCCACACTGAAAGGAAAGGGTGCTGGTGCAAATTCTTGACATAAAGAGAATTAAAACTAACGTGATTTCAAGCTACCTCTGCAGTCAGTTCATGGAATGAAAATGGAAGACCATACAGATCTTAATGTTTCTAATGATCATGTCATCAAATGGTAGCTAGCTTTGACAAAGTGAAAAGTCAAGAAGCTTGATATCGTGAAAGCCTGCATACCTGTGCATCACAAAACCGTGATGATTTGAGGATTGTTAAGAAAGTTTCAGTGAAGATCGCACATCTGATGGCTAACCTAATGAAGACAAACTGGGCCTACCAAACCAGTCAAAGCAGTCCTCAAATGGATCTGATCTTCCCCCCAAGACTTGATTCAGCTGTTACTATGTTTTGTTCAACATGTTCATGTTTTGGTCAGAAGCGTTCTCGTTCCCTTTTGAATTCCCTGGGAAGAACTCAGACTCCCTCCAAGAGCTGCATACACAAGAGTCAGCAAACATCAGAAGGCTGGACAAGCTGACACAGATTCAATCTTCTCAGCATTGACTTTTAATTGCAGATAGCCCGTATGAAGAAAGTTGATCTCAGATCTTCAATCTTCATTCTCAGGAAATTCCCAGATCCTTAAAGCACAAACACCATTTTAGATATTTTCAGCCAAAACAAAGATAACAGGTAACTCTGGAAAATCACACCCTGGATGTTGGTTGCAATGCCCGCCTCGGTTTTTGATGTTCATCATTCTCTGCTGCACTCTGTTGCCTGGTTGTTGGTGTCCTGATTTCTGGTGTCGAATGTTTTTTTGCAGATTTTTGCATGGTAGTCATACCAGCATAAGATGCCTTGTGCTTGGGAGTCAACAATGCAGTACTACTAACCTCAGCAACCTTGTGATGTGCATGACTGACACCTCTTGATGTGATGCCCTCCGACAACCGTGGGGCGCTTCCTGGAGGTGCAGAAGTCTCAGGGGCATCCTCTCTCAGCTCCATTAGCTTCCTTTTCTTTGCCATTTTCTTACCTTTCACACCAGGGTTCTCTAATTTCTGCAATTTTGGAGACTGATGACCATCCTGGGAACAAAGCCATGGAAACCAGAAGTTTGTCAATAGTCTTTCACCCAAGCTGCCCAACTTCTGCAGCTTTTGTCCACTTAGACAAAAGTGTAAACTCTGGCAGGTGGATACTGAAGATTATCCTCTCTAAGGTGCAAAGGTTAGCCCATTGGAACCACCTACTTCCATGTCCACTTTCAGTGTGCTCCTCAAGAATATGAGCATTCTTAAGCCTCTCAAAACATTTTCCTGCTGTGAAGAACAAGAAGAACCTTTGTAAAAGCAAATGCCCAAGTATGCAACAGCTCCTTACCTCATGGTTCCAGGTATCTGTCCATGGCCCCCAAATGCCATCTTTCCAAGTTAGCGAGGGCCTCACATTCCATGTCTTGACAACTGCAGTGTCATCCTCACCTGGACATTTACAAAAGCATCCTCCAAATCTCATCATACACTACTTGGAAAGCAGGAACAAACAGAGGACATAGCTTGGACTAACTTGTTCCTACAATATGCCAGATATACTACCAAGATATCAATAATGCAATGTCCTCTCTTTGATGACTATTGGAAAACTTCCTTGGAACATCTCTCTGAGCAATCTCAAGTTCCTTTAATTCCAGTCAATACTTCTGAAATTGGCTGCACACAGAATTCAGAAGCAATCTTTAACAAGGGTTGGGAATTTTTCTTGGGTTGACTCTAACCATATCTCCACATCCATTTTCAGGAATCCCAAAAATTTAGTGAAGCCAGTAACAACACTTTTGCAAACCTGGAAAGTAAACAGTGATCTTGTTTTCGTCCATGTCATTGACTTCCTTCACAACTCCTTCCCACCACCTGGAGTCATTTTGTTTTGCACTAATCAACTACTAATCCCCTTGCAACAATTCATATTCCAATGAAGGGTCTAATCTTAATGAAAACTATGTCCTCAGAAGTACCCAGAACCCTCCATTTTTCCACTACTGTACAGATTCATCAAGTCTCACCATCTCAGCATACATAACACACATAACTCTTCAGCAGTGCTAGTGAATGCATGAAGTAGTTTCCTGGTTGCTGCTGAGTAATGAATTCACACCACACCTTGCAACCTTACTGATTTATTGCAAGTAAGAGGAAGATGGGGGCACAGAGAAAAAAGAGGTGAGAGGACACTACCCATCTTGGAGAAAGGCATCTACACGGTCTCCAACTGACCAAGCTTGAGAGCCCATAGCCACACGGCGTCGTATCCTTGATCCCTTGTCCTTTATAAAGACAAAAGGATGCATGGGACGCATGCGCCGCAGTATGCCAGATCCAACAAATGAATCATTCCGAGGAAACCACTCCTTCAGATTGGAGCTTCCTGGGACACAAAAACCAGATTACCTTACTGTGTATCAATGTTTGTGACATAGATCAAGCAGCAGGGATAGAGAATATCAACACACAAATGTAACTAAATGCAGAAATGAGCTTCGGATACACATGGAAAGAAATTTAGGCCAGAAGATTGAAGGCCAGAAAAAGAACTAGAGAAGGATCACCATCATCTGTGAGGAGCTCATCATAAACCACTAAAGCTTCTTGCTCAGTGAATGCAAGAAGCTTTGCAGAAAACCAGCCACCACGCAAACCTTCTTCCTCAGACATGACCTGCATGTGTGTCATTCAAAACCCATCAACTGCTCAGCAGTGATCCACCACCAAAAGGGACAGCAATTGGTACTTATGTATGCCATGCCACAAGAAATGAAAAACTCTTACTCACTCCCCACATGCACAAAATGATGATGGACATTGCAACAGTTGGTCATACGCATGCAACCCCATCCAGGAGAATGCAGTCAAGAATGAAAATCAACTAACCTCCACAACTGATCCCTCCCTGATAATTTCAGGATTGTTGTTTATTTTACTCCACCCGACAAGCTCCCCTGGATCCAGTCTCTGAGTTGCAAAACCAGCTAACTGCAATGCAGCATACCTTGGAGTCATTTCTGATATTGCAGTCACCTTCTGCTTAGAAGGACTATGCTTAGGGGAGAGACTCTTTCCCATATCCTCTGCCTTGCCCTGCACAACTTCCTTCCCCTTCATGAATACACCTCTCTTGGATGATGCTTTCTTATCCATTGTTTTCCTCGGTGTTGTCATTGGTAAGCTTCCAGTATGAAGTGCTTGCTTATCCTTCACTTTCTTTGGTGTCATCATTGGTGGGCTTTCAGTATGAAGTGTTTGCTTATCCTTCACTTTCTTTGGTGTTGTTGTTGGTGGGCTTCCAGTATGAAGTGCTTGCTTATCCTTCACTTTCTTTGGTGTCGTCATTGGTGGGCTTCCAGTATGAAATGCTTGCTTATCCTTCACTTTCTTTGGTGTCGTCATTGGTGGGCTTCCAGTATGAAGTGCTTGCTTATCCTTCACTTTCTTTGATGTCATTGTTGATGGGCTTCTAGCATGAAGCACTTGCTTGTCCTTCTTTTTCTTTGGTACTGTCATGGGCAAGCTTCCAGCATGACCTACTTGCTTTTTGGGCACCCCAGTTCTGGAAAATATTTCTTCTACCCCTCTGTGCTTAGTGAGCTTTGTTTTCTTGTGAGCTTTGCCTTTCCCATTCTGATTTGCCTCTGCCTTCAGTTCTGCTACTTTTCCCATCCAGTAATTTGCCATGCTGGTTGCCTGTGTTAGTGGATTTCCCGTAGTCATCATAGCTCCTGCATATGTGGCAGCTTGTGATGCAAGTCCAGCTGCTCGGACCATCGGCTCTAGCATCTCAACATTTTGGTGAATTTCTGTTATAGCTCTTTTTGTGCTCTTTCCAAACTGGATCCTGCTTGCAAGCTGTCCCATTTCCCACAAGACAACTACTTCATCCTTCAAGGATCTCAAAAAACAGCAGTCTGTCATTTTCTGGTGCATGTGTGAGTTCTCCAACTGAGGCAAAATTGTAAGCATCTCAGCAATCCAAACCCACAAGTGCTCTTTTTCTATTTCTCCTAGTGGTGGCCTATTGGCTGGTTGATACAGAAAAACTGTAAAAAAAGGCCAAGAGCAACAAAGAAGATGTGATCAGAGTTTGATGTACCTGTTGGACATGCTCATCACCTGCTTGGGTGGTCTCAAACGGAAGATGGGATGGAACCACACCACTCCCAAGTGAACCTTGCATTCCAGGTCCTGCATGCCTAACATCAGATTGAAGGTAGGCTTCATTGGAAGCCTGTCCTATTGCTCTGGCAGCTTCAATAGCAGCCTTTGCGACTGAGGCAGCAGCTGCCACAGTTGCTGCTAACGAAGCTATTTTCACCTCCCGTGCAGTTCCCGAGTCTGAAGAGTTGTGTGAGTGAATGCGTGCCCACACAATCTGGCTCTGTGCAAGAGCAGACGTTGCAGTTGCCATAGCTTCCTGTGCACTAGTTTGTGCCTGCTCTAGGTGCCTGTCTGAATTCACATGAGGCTGATGCTCCCTAACCTGTGCAGCACTCTGAAAGCCTGATAGATCCTCCCTCACAGCCACCGAATTGCCATACGTTGCAACAGCATTAACCAAGTGAGTGGGTGCCACTGACATGACTGGCAGATCCACAAGAGGCCCTGATGTTGTAGCAGCTGCATCTGGTTGTCCTGGTGTAAGCTTGGAATTCAAAGGCCTTTTCCTTTTCCTTGGCTTGATCCCCCAAACATCTAGCCCTTCCAAAAGATTATCATCACTTCCTCTGCTAACATGCACTTGTAGGACTCCTGTCATGGCTGAGAACAGACAAGTCATCCATCAACCAAACTGTTGTATGTTTGAGCAATCCTGAAATTTCAGAACAATGTATCATATTGGAGAAGAGCAAGAAGCTATTGTAGTCTCTCCTCCATAGAAGGCAGAAGACATTAAAGCATCAGGTAGGAGGTGTGGAAGAAGTGCAAAAGAAATTAGTACATTTGGATGTGACCAGCATGCATACCTTCAGTGCTTCCGGCACAAGTAGTTGCTATCAAAACCTCATCCAGAGTGCTCAATTTGCTGTGACATAACACCACCTTTTGCAGTTATGTCAAGAAGAGGTACATATGAAAACAACATGAATCACAGAGAACTGCAACTGAGAGGGACAGATATTCCTGCTGCTTTGAAATCTACACACAAATCAAAACATTCTCTATACAAAAGTCATATCTACCCACAAAAAAGAGACAAGCATCAGAGGCATGGATTGATTGTTCACAAAATGGCTTATCCTACCCATTTTCCATTCTTGGATTTGGGTTCCAAAGGAGAAGATATTTGAGACTGCAACTGAGCTTTCTCATCAAAGATGGAGGGATAGAGAGGAAGGCAGTTCCAACCCACCCAGATTCTGTCTCAACAGATGAAACTGGTTGTCCAGAACCCATGACTGGATCGCAGGCTGCCGGATTTAAGACTGTGGCATCAGATCTCTCTAAATGCAACTCCAAGCCTTGTGCAGGTTGTTCCTTTACTACTTCATCAGCTGTGGATAGAGTCATAGCTTCTTTGCTGTCTTGATCAATTTCCATTGTTGCAATAGCCTGGCTTCTACTGGTGGGTTGCAAACCAATCCCATCTGTAGCAGGTCTGCCATCCTCCTCCATTGCACCACCCTCCATAATACATGGCACTGTCTTAGCATTCTCAGGCAGCACTACTGGCTTGATTCGGCCATGACTATCATCAACTCCATCATCCCCCATATCTGTGATTTCTAATAACTGTGCACCACCTGAAAAAGCTTCATGGACACTTGCATCTACAGACCCACTTTGCTTCAATACAATAACCTCTTCATTGTTGTCATGATCGTCTTCAACATCTACCATGACCTCAGCTTCATCATTGACTTCCCCAGCAATGAGCTTCTCTTTGTGCATTTCAACTCCATCCATTGCATCAATGGTCTTCACTTGTGCATCAGCTGCTGCTTCACCTGCTGCAGGTAGTGCTCCATTTTTGTTGTCTGACTCTACAGACACCACTGTCTGGTACACAACTACATATGACTCCTTAACAGCCAGTTCCTCTAAGCCTACTGCAGTGGCATGAGTACTTTTTTCTGTGACCTCTGTCATGATCCCATCAGCAGCAGCATGCTGCTCATCAGAAGCTCTTGACTCTACTCCCAATTTTTGTCCTGGAATTTCCATGACATTGTTGACAGCACCATTGAAATCAACAGCCATGGCACTGCAACCTTCCTCAACACGATGCAGCAGCAAATCAAGCTCAATACCCATGATCTCATGTCCAGCTAAACTCTGAGCTTTAGATGATGCTCCAATACTTGCAGCATTACCATTTGTTGCTTTCTTGCCAAGCTCCAGCACCTCATTCTCATGCAAATCCCTAACCTCCAGCTGCTCTCTGATCACGACAATGTTGTCAGCTGCTTCTTTTGTATCAGTCCTTATTGCAACATCAACCTCATGCTGGCCTTCTGCTACAGGACTTACACTGCAATTCCCTGTTCTTATCAACTCAATGTCAACAGCTTCTGGTCTAATAATCCTTGCGGAAACATTGCTAGAATGACTGGGTGGTAGCAAAGCCACCTCCTTGTCAGCAGCAATCAGCTCTCCACCATTGATGGTTGCTGCTTCAGACAAGTTCACATTACATGCTTCTTCCCTCACATCCTCCTCATGCATAACTGGAGATTGCAGATCACCAGCCACCGCCACTGAAAACTGATGCTCTGCATGATCAAGCACAATGTTGTCATGCATGGATCCAGTTGCCTGGAAATGATCAATTCCTTGTGTCGATCTCATCTCAAACCCTAGCTGCTGGTGATGTCTGATCTGTGAAGTTGAGGACCTCCGCTCCTGGCCCAAAACCATACATCAATAATTTGCTGCTCCTGAGATTCAAGTCTAGAACGATTCCCAACTGTTCGGGTTCCTCACTGCTTCTGCATGATCCTGAAGTGAACTCGGAGCTCTCTGTGCAAACCCTACAACAGCCACAAAAGGAAGACTGCAATGTTCAGATATGTCTCTCAGCTCCATCAGCTTCTCGTCATGTACATCTTCTAGTAAGAGAAATACTGAACCTAAGCCTTTTAGTCTGCTGAACCTAAGACAAGAACATATATCTATCTTGCTGCAGCATCACAAGGAAGCTAGAGGCGGCTTTGAGAGTCGAGAGCTTCTTGCAGATATCTAGCTACATACAAACATGAGTTCCGATACCTCCTGCAGACCGGAAGCGTTTGCCTAGTCTACCAGCTGATGATCCGAGGATTACTCTGGCATGATGAGCTTGCAGTTCCGGCGTCGTACCTGAGAGTACAAAGTATCAGCTGATTGAAACTTCGTTAGCAGGCTTCTAGTATCGTCGTTCACAGCTGCTGGGGTCGGATCTCTAGCCATTGTTGATGAGTATCCAAATCCCCTGCACCAACAACAACTCCGACTTCTTCTTCTTCTTCTTCTTCTTCTTCTTCTTCGTCGACTCTTGTTCAACAAAACATCCAAATTTTTCTTCGAAGTTTTTTTGTGGCGATCAACTTGGTGATCAATTCCAATGATCGGCAATCGCACAGTGCCCACACTAAAAGAATTTCCGAAAGGCTCTGCGACGAGACCGCACTTGCGGCGGCTGCTGCTGCGACGACAACAGCAATCATGTGCGTCTGTGAGCACCGCTGCACGCCTACACGCTTTGGATCGTCGTCTCCGATCGAGGGGCCGATATGAGGGGCGGGACCCCAGAGTTCAGGACGTGGATCCAAAGCTCATCGGGACGTGGATCCAGAGATCATCGGGATGTGGATCCGGAGATCATCAGGACGAGGATCCAGTATTTGAGGACCTCGGCTTTATGCGGTATCCGAGGTCCCAAGGTCCCAGTCATGGTTTGGGACTCTTTTTTTCCTAGTTTTTTTTTTCTTTTTCTTTTTTTTTTTCCTCAGTACATATTTCTATTGAGAATTTGTGATTGGTTATTGAAATATATAAATTAGGGCTTTTGTAATGGGTGTTTTAGTTAACCAACCCTACCTAAAATCCTAAACCCATTAATAACCCATCATAATATTGGACTAACTTAGGGTTGGTAAGGGTATTTTTTTATACTAACCCTACCTAAACCCTTAATAACTCATAATATTGGACTAACTTAGGGCTTTTAAAGGGTGTCTTGTTTAACCAACTTAACCTAAACCCATAATAAGGTGATTGGAATTAATAAAAATTCATTCTTTGTATTTATGGATTGAAATTTTTTGCCATCAAACTTGAAAGTAATATCCATTATTAAAATATATATATATATATGTGATTTTGTTTTTATCTAACGTTGGGATTTCCATTATTATGAAAGAAAATGCATTTTAGCATATGCAAATAATGTTGATGACAATTTTTCTAATGACCTAACTTCAACCCTTAAACCTTAAACCTTTTTGTGGTGGGTTCAAAAATGTAATTGATTTTTTCTTTCTTTCTTTTCTATTAAATACATGTGATTAGTGTGACAAATATTGCAATTAGATTGGATGAATGATGAATTTTTGATTGAATTTTTATTTTAAAATGTGTTGTTTATTACACATCACGTGATCAAACAATTCATGGTGAACTTTGTTTGGAAATAAAAGTGCATTTGCTTTGTTGGCTAACAAGATTATCAATTGCCACACAAGTATACACAACAACTTTTTGTTAAGAATTCACCCCAAAAAACTAAACGTTAAAATGTTGTTTTTTTATTTTAGAATCAATTGACCAAGTTTTGTGTTCCATTATAACATAAATAACAAGATAAGAATTAATCTTTGTGATACTATCAATAGCATAAACAAGATAATAAATTTCGCCTTTTGCATAATAACCAATCAACCAAAGCTTTGTGAATCATAATTTTATTTTGTTTCATCAAAATTTTAGTTATTTGATATTAATAATTATTTTTTCTCCTCTAAGTCTTATTACAATAGTAAATTTAAAGTTGAAAGCTTTATTTAGAATGTTTAGAATCTATCTTTAAAAATGCCTTTAATTCTAAATGTTAAGGACAAGAACAAGGGATGATATCCCTTTTTTGCACCTATTTTTTCATTATTGTGATGTAACTTAATTTGTGATTGTGCATAAACCTATTTTCCCAAATATGGCTTTAAACATGATATGAACATAAACAAATTTAAGCATCCTTCATATTTTTTGTTCAATTTTAAAACCTAATAGAGAAATTTGGAAAAAAAAATCTAAATAATAAAAGTTATTTTGAAAGGAAAATTTATGGATGATAATGTTGTCAAATTGGAATTTGATTTTGGACAAACCTTATAAAATTAATTGAGGGTCCCATGAAAGAAACATGGAGGTCAAGCTTTGGTAACAAAGATGAATCAACTATATTCATGTTTATGCCATCGAATTTGGCTCTATCACTAACCAACATTATCAAGCATTTGATGAAATTTTCATTTTTCCAATTTGCCATAACATATTATTTGATACCATAACTTCTCACAACATTTCTTTTACCAATGTGCATATATTGTGTACATCCATCGTTCATCTCTTGTTTGTCCATCATTTTTACATATTTCAATCATCATTCATCCATTTTTTCACCAAATTTCCATTCATCTATGCATTTGTGCCCATCTACAAAAAAAAATTAAAATTATTTAAATGGATTTCATCCAAATTTTTTTTATACATTTCTTTTGTTTCATCCAAGTCAAACAATGTCATAATGCTCGAGGCTCGAGCTTTAAGCTCATGCCCAAGCTAGGGTTGATGATTAAACTATGGATTTAGAGGTGATGAAAATCATGTAATTATACATGTGAATCATATTAATGAGGTGTATATCAAATGTTTAAAATTCATGAACTCTTATATTTTTTCATCCTAAATTTTCATATCTTTAAATTATAATGTAAATTGCATTGGATGTACCAAAATCCTTTTATTTCCAGGTTTATTGAAACTATAAATTTAAATGAATATAGGATATTGAATTGGATGCAAAAAAACATATAAATAAATATATGGTGGTTGAAATATGTGTATATTAAATGAATTAGATAATAATAAGGTGTGGAAAAAAAAATGTCCCTCCCCTAACACCCCCTCAAAAAATGTTTGTTTGACATAAATAATTTGGAAATATGTGTCCCCCTTTATCACAAACTTCCAATATCATGAAATTTTGATAGAATTTGTGCAAAATTTGTGAGCTTCAAAGTGTAAAATGACATTATATATATATGATGTTTTTTTTTTTAAATGATGTTTTGATGTGAAAAGCATATGATTTACATTTTTAATAAATCATGCAATTATTGTGATGTGATTTTGGATAATATTATTTTATTTTTGTGTATTAAACATGAACATTCAAATTTTCATTCTAAAACAATGTCCCATCTATTTGAATATTTAAAATATTGAACACATACAAATATAGTTCATATTAACCATACCATGGAATTAAAGCAATTTTTGTATAAACGTATGAAAATTGAATTTCACATGGAATTTATATGAACCTATTGAAACTTGGTACATTTGTGACATTACAAAAATATTTCTTCTTAGTTGAAAACATCACTAACAAAGGTTATTATGTTACCTTTGGTTTTAAACAATGTTTTATCATTAATTGGGTAGTTACACATTAAGGTGGATCAAAAGTGGTGTGATAAGAATCCATTTTTGTACAATTTTTAGTGTTATCGACACCTTCAAAATAAATATGTTCACAAAATTATTATTTTTACAATTTATTAGTATTTTTAGAAATATATTATTGGATGCAAGCAAGGTAAAATAGATGGTTCATTATTCTCTATCAAAAAAAATTACAAGTAGCTAAGAAAAATAAATTAATGTATTGAAAGTAGAAATTTTATTTTGTACATTAATTAACATGATGATAATCTTTCATTTTATATTTTAAAAGTTAAAAAACCCCATCTTGAAATTTTATTTAAGTAAATTTTATTTAAATGTATCTACTTGCACAAGATGTTTGATTATACAAAATGTAAATGAAATATTGATTTTTAAAAAAATTCAAGTTAATGGGGCCTTAAAAGATATTTATGTATTGTCAAATTATGTAATTTATAATCATAATATATCAAAAAAATAATATGAAATAGGTTTGAGCACCATATTAACCTAGTTAGTTTCAAATGCATTTTCAACTTTTTTTTATGATATTAAAGTTATTCAAATTTTGTATTCAACTTCCCATAAATTGAATGCAGTGACCTATTTTTTCATATTTTTACTTCAAGATATTTTGAATTTACTTTCTTGTGTACATATCAAAGTTTGTTTCATTTTTAAATTGAATTTTGGGCAAACTATTTTACTTGTCTTTACCTTACATACCTATTGAATACTTTGAATGAAAAAACTT
>Ga0209208_10003913_pt1 | contig 21269 bp, 13 predicted proteins | sample S1TSphfallax_3_FD_187694 | JGI IMG/M metagenome (GOLD analysis project Ga0209208, IMG submission 187694) | Host-associated microbial communities from peat moss isolated from Minnesota, USA - S1T2_Fd - Sphagnum fallax MG (SPAdes) (version 2) | ecosystem: Host-associated > Plants > Peat moss >...
GATACCACTGAAGAAAGAGGGAATAGGGGCAAAAGGAGGCCCGAAGTCAGGGTTACTGTACAGTTAACTCTAGTATCAACTTATTTTGATATTAGCTGGTACTGGTATTTGCTACCTATTTAAATTTGTAGTGCCCCAAGCTAATGGACGCGCATGTGTAGAATTTGGGTGCATCCATCCAATTGATTGGTTGTTTTGAAGTGTACCCATCTACTTGTTGGGTGTCTTCTCAAAATATGATTGTTGCCAAACTGGTTTAATCATGCCTCTATATCATTTTATTTTTTTTGGGTTGTCACTTGCCTTTTTGTATCACTACGTATCATATCATGATGAAATGTAAAAAAAATTCATATGACTAGTTTTAAAAATAAAATTTGTTTGATAATCATATAAATAATTAGCTTCAATTTCTTTAAATCTGATTAAAATGAGATTCTTAAAAAAATGATTTGAAAAATAATGCAAGAATTGATTAAAAAAAACACATCAATTTAAAAATAAATTAAAATTTTTAATATAAAATTATTTTTTGAGATACAACTGTTTTTAATAAGGCTTTGATGAAAATTTAATAACAAAATTGTAATGAAGTTAATTTTTAATTGATTAAATTTTTGGGTATTTTTGTTGTTTTATTATGTTATAAAAATTTATTATTGCCCTAAGATAGTAGACATGCATGTATGATTTTAGGTTTTACGGGGGCAAACACAACTAGTTTTCATACCAACTTGGAGTTGTTGTTAGGTTCAATACTGATTTTGGGCCGGTATATGGCAGGTACATGCCTGGTATGTAGATTGGTACGAGACTGGTATTACTTCAAGTCCCTACCAATTGGTATTGGTATAAAACTGGTACCCAACATAAGTCATATGAGATTGGTCTAGTATTTGATAACCAATAACATGGAAAAGATAATTTAATTTTAAAATAAAATAAAATAAAATAAAAATCACCAAAGTAAACTCGATTATATCCAACTAGCCGTAATTAATAAGAATTTAGTAGTTGAGCTTGAATTCTCAACATATTTCACCACCAACCTTGTAAAATAATTTGGTTTGGAAACCCCCCCCCTCCCCCACAAAAGACACTTAGAAGAGCCAGATCGTATGCTAAAGAGTGTCCATAAGGGGTGGGCGGCTGAGGTTCTATGGGGCGTGACATCAGGTCCCATTTCATTTTCGCTTTTTGGATGAACACAAAACTAGGTCAGCTTGTGTGGGCTTGCACTTGATGTCATGCAAGTTCAACCTCCATCTCATGGCACTAACTCGTTCTTTTTCTTTGTGGAATTGACTTACATGATGAAAAATATTGCAAGGTGGATTCTCTTGTGTGAGAAAAAAGAGGCCAATTTGGCATCAAATGAATCAACAATGGCTTGCACCTTGTGGTTCATACCTATCCAATCATCTGCACTCATGGGTACTCTCCCAATGTCACTCACAAGTTGGGTCGAGTTTGAGCTAAAATCTTATGCCCAAATCCTTCACAAATGCATAATAATCTCTTCCTAATGAGCCAAACCAATAAACATTATTGTATCCACTTTTTTTTTTAATTGAAAAAAATCAGTCTTAAAAATCTTTTGGTAGTGATTTTCAAGTTGAATTCAATTACAAAGAATTGAAGAAGTCCCATGAGGTTGAAATTTGTTGCTTCAAATACCCGCAAGAACTTGAGACGTGGATTGACCATGTTTGGGGATGGGATGGGGATCACTCACTTCCTAACACCAAAACTTTGATTAGGGTTTACGGTTTAAAGGTTTACGGTTTAGGGTTAAACCCTTTAATCAAAATCGGTATGCATTAGATTTTTGGATTATATTTCAAATGTAGAAAAAAATGTTACGTCAATTTACTTAAATTTTCCTTTTTTAGAACATTTCATATTCATGTCCACGGTTGGCATGTTTTTCTCTTTCTTTTTGGTGTCAAAAGTGTCTTAACCATGCTTTGACATCATGAGCAAGATTGTTGTTGGATATGAAGCTTTTTTTTTTACTTCATGAGTACACCCACCCAACCATCAAATAACTATTCAATGGAACTCATTTGCTAATGCTCAAGCACCACAAACAAAATTTTAGGGGACCCTGAGAAAGAATACAAGTACGAAGAGCATCTCCAGTGGTGCTCAATATGTGACCCCTACAAAAAAAAATGATGTTTTTCAAATCCAAATTTAGTTATTTACCTTTTTCTAACCCCACCGATAAAATTAGAACTGGGAGATGATTATTTAATAGCAACCCACCTGGAACAATCAAACTATCTAGCCAATCAATCAACAGAAGGCGTTAGGGCTTTGCTGTGCCTTTCACTAGTCTCCTTGCACAGTGTACCAAAGATGAATTCTGTGTCAAAACCATTTTGACTGAGCTAAAGCCACTTGTTTTGACTTTTCTTCAACCAATTGCAGTGCAAAATTCAGGTGACAAAATCACATGTTTTGACTTTTCTTCATCCAATTTCAGTGCAAAATGGAGGTGAGAAGACCACATGTTTGATTTTTCTTCATCCAATTTCAGTGCAAAATTCAGGTGACAAGACCACATGTTTTGATTTTGCTTCATCCAATTTCAGTGCAAAATTCAGGTGACAAGACCATTCCGTTGTTGTTGTTGTTGTCTACTAGTGTAAGTTAACCGCTACAGAATTGAATTGGGATCCGTAGAAACAATTTTGCAAGCGAACTCTCACTTCTCACTCTCGGGAAAATAATAATTGAGGAGCCGCCCAGGTGGTCATGTTCCGAAGGAGGGGAGAGGCGGGTGTTTTTAACTGCCAGAAACGTGGATGAATCGGGACCCGTCAACGAAGTTTATGCTCGTAACTTTGACGTAGTCAAGGAAGTTTTGTGCTCGTAGCTTTTCTTGTGTGGCTTGTGGTGATTGACCGTTTGACGACACACACGTTCAAGTGTCATCACAACCGGAGGTGACTATGTCGTCCAAAGGCTTTTTGGAAAAACAAATTACAAAAATTAGGCCTTGATGACTAATTTGTCCCCACCCACTTGCCGAAGCAAGTTTTTCGGTTTCACAACACATGTCAAGTGTCATCATAAGCCCTAACCCCTATGTGTCAAAGGTTTAGGGTTTAGGGTTTCAATTTAAAAATGTTTAGAATTAATATTTTAAAATATTTTTTTCCAATTGTCAATTATTTTTGGTTATTTTGAATTATTTTTGAATATTTTTGATTATTTCACCTTAGGCTATTTTTAACTATTGTAAGTTTTTTCAACTATTCTATGTTATTTTGGTTGTTGTATATTATTTTAGTTTAGGTTACTTGCAACTACTTTTAGCTATTGAAAATTATTTCATCTTATGTTATTATTGACAATTATAGGTTATTTCACCTTAAGTTATTTTTGTGTATTATAAATTATTTCATCTTAAATTATTTTTGACAATTCTAAACAATTATAATATATAACTATTATTATTTTTTATTAGGGCTGAGAACCCTTACTCCTAAACCCTAAGAATCAAACTCAGAGATTATTCATATAACCTACCCTAGTATTTTTTTTAAAAATTAAAAAAAAAAACCAAGTTCCTAATAAACTAGGTATCTTAAATTTGATATTTAAAAATCTGGGTATCAATCTGAGTAGCAGCTTAGGTTGATACCCGATCTGATCTTTGGATGATAACTGGATGAGAACCGGGTTTTGGGAGCGGGGTGGGGTGGGGGGGGTGGGTCTAAATCAAGGTTTGGTACCCACCCAACACTGGTTAGAACCAACCTAAGAAAATTCAGGTCTTTTTAACCATGGTACCAGTGTGGGTGCTGGTTTACACCCAAGGCAAAAATAGCTACCCATTTACATAACGAGGTATTTCTTTTACCCCTATAGGCAATACTCTTTTCCAGTTGAGGTTGATGACAAAAGAAGAAGAGGGAAAGAAAAGAAAAGAAAAGAAAGAAAGATTATGTAGGGTAACTAGACCGGTAAGTAGGTAGGTATGGAGTTGAGTAGGTAGGTAGGTTGGTAGGTAGGCAGCGCCCGCTTTTTGGATCCAGAATTTTGGCATTTTAGAAATCAGGACCCTCAAATTCTGAGCTTGATTTAGGACTTGAAAAAAAGAGATCTGAATTGGGACCTGGTTTTCGAGGAACCTTTTTCCCGATTCTGGACCTTAGATTCTTCCTTCGCAAGAAAGAGATGTGAATTTTGGGACCTGGTTTTCGAGGAACCTTTTCTCGATTGTGGACCTCAGATTCTTCGTTTTGCAAAAAAGAGATTTGAATTGGGACCTGGTTTTCGAGGAACCTTTTTCCCGATTCTGGACCTCACATTCTTCGTTCGCAAGAAAGAAGAGGGTTTGTGAATTTTGGGACTTGGTTTTCGAGGAGCCTTTTCCTTTGATTCTGGACCTCACATTCTTCGTCTGCAAAAAAAGAGATCTGAATTGGGACCTGGTTTTCGAAGAACCTTTTGCCCGATTGTGGACCTCAGATTCATTCGCGAAAAAAGAGATTTGAATTGGGACCTCTGTCTCATGGACGCTTTTTCCTGATTCTGGACCTCAAATTCCGAGCTGCCCTAAAAATCAGGACCTGAAATCAGGGGATCTGAATTAGGGACCTGGTTTTCGTGGACCCCTTTGTTTTATAGTCATCTTCAGCGGCGGAGACTGGAGTCCCAAAGTTCATTCGCACTTTTGCTTTCGTGGACGCCACGATTTCCTCGCCTTCCTCTGCCATCGCCGTTGCTCCTTTCTTCTTCCCCACGCCCCCACTTTCCTCTCCTGCTTCGTTCTTATTCTTGTTCCTGTCACAGCAGACAAACACACCCACGCACACACAAAAACATAAAATTCCCTTTCTCATTTTGGTTGACTTGATTGTCAAGAAACCACATCATCTACTTACTACTACTACCCATCTTCTTGGAGGAGGATTTGGTTGAGGAACTACCTACCTACATACTCGGTTGAAGATCCTTCTGCTGGTGGTTCTCATTCTGTTATTGTAGACTTTTTTTTTTTTCCTTCTCTTGGACGCCGCTTTTCTTGCATTAGAGACTGAGACACTTCAGTTTTTGTTTCTGGTTTTTCTGGGTGGAGTGGAGTGGGTGGTTTGAAGAACTCTCTGCCAATCCTTCTCCGGAAATTCCCTGAGCTTCACTGTCTTTTTGCTATATCTTCTCTTTGAAGTTTCTTCCCTTTGCAGCATTAGAATAAGTTGTGGGTTTTGGTGGAAATTGGGGTCATTGGCAATCCTTGCAGCTTTCAAAGTTGGTTTCTTTGGTCTAGTGAAGCTTGAGTTGTTCTTCTGGTTTGCTGTGAATTTTTTTTGGCGGAAGAAGCTGCTGCGGTTTTGAATTTGGTGTAGACGGAACGTCTGCAGCAGCAGCTTGAATCTTCGGGATGACACATCAGGCCGCTTCGTCTTTGTTATCGTCTCTGGGATCCGTTCTCCCGCACTTTTCTTTGCATCGCGCCACTAGTAATGTATCATCAAAGCAGCAGCAAAGGCATCCGGTGTTGCAAGAGTTCGAGAGCAAGCTTGCGGAGAAGCTGGAAGCCCTGAAACTGGCAGGGGAAGAGCTAGGGTTTCTGAGCATCGACTGGTTTATTCAATCCATGACTGTCGTGCTCGCCACGCATTCTAACGTCGAGGCTCTGGTCCCAGACCTGCAGTTCCCGCTGACGGAGAGAGACGACAAATGGGTGGACGAGTACCTAGACGATAGTGCTAAGCTCCTGGATGTGTGCAACGTATTGAAGGAAGGGATTTCGGACGTAGAGCACTATCAGATGCTGGTGCAGGTTGCGCTTCTCAACCTCGACAACAACAACAACAATGAAAGCTGCTTCAGCGAGGCCAAATACCATCGCGCCAGAAATGCATTACAGGATTGCAAGGAAGCCATCAAGAAGAAGGATACAGAGTACAGGCAAGGACAACCGAAGTCCAAGCTCGAGAACTGCAGCTCTATGCTGCGGACAATGGGGGAGAAGCTTGTGAATCCCAAGGGTGTAGATGCCGTGAAAGGGAATGGCTTCTTGAATGCTATTTATGGTGCCAAGGTCACCACCATTTTCCTTTGTGGTTTGCTGGTCATCGCTCTGGCTTGCAAGCCCAAGAGACCGCTAATGAACCTGAGCGTGACCAGCCACTACCTGTGGTCATCGCCCCTCCTAAGCTTGCAGCACAGAGTCAAGGAGGAGACCGACAAACGCAAGAATGGAGGATCCATAGCTCTTCTCTGCGAGCTGGACAGCGTTGATTCCTCTGTCAGGAGATTACATAACCTCATTGACGGAAACTTGACAGACAAGAAATTGGGGCCCTTGCCCAAGCCCCAATGGCAGGAGATGAAGCAGCTTGTGGAAGATTTGAGAAAAAATTCGGCACATCTGGGCAGTGGGTTGGGACCTCTGGAGCAGTATGTGAATGAACTTTTCAGGATACTAATCAACAGTCGGCTTGCACTGCTAGACATTCTAAGCAACTCAAACTGGCAATCGGTCTGAGAGTTGCAGCAGCAGCCTATGGACATTGAAGATCCATGTGATCAATCAAGAGTACACATGCCCACCCGTCTGCTGCCACACCTCGTTGCTCTGCTGCTGCTGCTGCTGCTGCTGCTGTTTCCTCCAAGAATCCCAGTACAAAAGCTGGGACAATCCATGGCAACTGGGTTTGGGTTGGTTCTACTTCCAGTCAACAACTTCTTTCTTTAAATTGTCTATATGAGGAACTAGGTTTGTATGATATTCGATGTAGCTTATAGTTGAGACACACGTGAATACCAGAGGAGGTAGCTAGCTTCTTGCAAATGTTGTTTTTAGGTCATGTTCCGCAGGATCATAACATGTACACAAAGATCATCAGCATGTCTGTCTACAAGCAAAATAGAATCAAACACAAGAAGTTGCTGTCATGTCAACCAACCCCCTTACAAGCAAGGATATCACACAGTTTTGTTAGTGCTAGTTTACCTTTAGTGCAGAAGGAATGTCAAAGGGATATGTAAGATTAGATCAAACCATCCTTGATCCTTGTTGATATAGGAATATAATTTTATGTTGCCACTTGATCGGTGTATCATTGGCATGAAAATTCCAAAAAGCTCTGTTATTCACAAATGCATTGAAAGCCTGTTTATTCATGGTTCTATGTCTGTGTTCTTTGGTTTATCATGGCAGATTGAGCTCCATTGTTACTGGTGTGTGTTGTCCCTTCAGGATTCCCTTCTTTATTTTTGGTTGGGTTTGGTGAGACTGCTTTCAAATTGAAAAAAATACATGTGAGGGAGGAAATTACAGGAGGAATTTGGGTGTGTCTTTAATTGCCATTTGTCTGGTGCTTTAGTCCCCTTTGTGATGGTGCCAGAGAAAAGGGTACTGGGGGCCTTGGTTGAGGAACTTTTGCTTCTTTGAATGACTTTTCCAACAGCATGATGCAAGAAACTTTGGGAATGATCTGCTCAGTGGATTTTTCCTCTCCCTAGAAAGTCTGAACAGAGTCCTAGAACTAGTGAATGCCTTACAAGTGTGGTGTATTCCATGTGATGATGCTTTGCACCAAATGTCATTCTTCTTCCAATTAGGTGTGCTTGGAATTGAGCTTCAATGAACCTTTCTTTTGTACCCAAATGGCAACAAATTGGGTATGGATATTATTGGCAAGTTAATGGTTTGAGAGATCTCAAAATGACAAAACAAACAAACTGCCTTCCTCAGTTACCAAAAATAGTGTGGATTGTGTCATGTTAGGTGATTATCAATGTTGGGCGAGTATCAAAAATGCATTTGAATCTCACATAGGTATCGTTGTCCTGAACCTTTCAAGGTATCACTCACTTTGAGTGATGATGATACCCTGAATGAAAACTTTGATCACCAGCTCGAGGAAAAAATATTTAAAAGATTTGAGACCTGGTGAGCTCATGGTAAAACCCTTTTACTAGGGTCACGTTCATAGGATGCTGTGTACAAGGTTTTAATGCACAGTGGTTGTGCATTTAATGCACGAGGTTCGAGAGTAATTATAGTAGTTGTACAAATAGGAGCAGAAGGAGGTGAAAATATCTGTTGGAGCGGTGGAGGTGGCTCAGGAAAAAAGGAAAGACAAGACGAAACTCAGTTTACTTACAAAAATTGATGATTTTTTTTGAGTTTTACACCTGTTGAATGCTAATGCAGGTTTTTAAAAAAATCTCACTTAAGGGTTTTGGTGGAGAGTTTTCCTTACTTTACTTATAACTCTATTGATTATGATTTTTTGATTTTTAAGAAATTAATTTTTTTTGTAATTTTGATTATGATTTTTTAATTTGAAACAAAGTAATAACCAGTTTGTGAGAACTACTAATAATAATCAGTTGCTCTGAAATTTATGAGAACCAACATTATGAGAACTAATTCAAATATTTAAAATATATATTCATACCATGTCTCTCAGTGTATAGATTTTTTAAAAAATTAAAAAGTGAAAACTGGATTTTTTGTAAGTTATTTTGTGAAAATAAAAATCCAATGGGTATCAAAAAAAATTGATACCCACTCAACACTGGTAATTACTTGTGGTTGTCAGTTATTGATTTTTTTCCCAATATCCCCTAGTTTGGTTATTAAAAAAATTTGGGTTTTCACTTACACACAACACACAAGGTATCAAAATATTTAGATTATTTCATTTTTCTAGTATTTGCTTAGTATCAACTTGTTGGAAAGTTCTATCAAGCAAGTTATCAATAAGTTTTTTAAAAAATAGGGGTAAAAAAATTGCCTTTGTATGCATAAGGGTTGGTTATTTGAATATCATGTTGAAAACCGGTCAATTTCTTGTCTAGGTTGGTTATTAAGCTAAAATTATTATTATTATTATTATTATTATTATTATTATTATTTTAAAGCTGGATTTTTATAAAACAATTCTAGTTGTTGATTCTTTTCCCCTTCACTTCATTTGTTTTCCTTCAACTTCGAATTCAAAATGCAATCAGTAGCATGCACATCATCCATTCACCATGCTAACAAAAAACTCACATCATAACCTAGTTGATAGATAGGTTTAGCTATTTTTTAAACAACTTGTGTTTGGAAAACTAAAAACTTTTCATCATAAGGTTCATCTACCACCTTCAAAACTAAAACATTAAAAAACTTCATTACGATGAGGAACTCATGCCTCCCAATTTAGGGTCAATTGAGTCTTGAATAAGTCCCATGCAACCTTTACCTCCAAGTCAAAACCTTAAAATCTTTGCAACATTTTGACGAGACATAGCTTTGAAAGGATCAATTGATTCTTTCGATTCCCTACAAAAAGGGCATTGCCGGACACTAAGAAAGAAAATACATCAAAAGCAAAGTAGGAGAGACACCAAGCATATTTGGGTGAAGTATGGATTTAGGGTTTGAAGTTTTAGATATTGGGCATTTGGTGACATAAACAGATAACAAATGTTCAAATGAAAAAGAAATGGATGATTGTGAAACTAATAACCCACTTGGGTAACAGTCATTGAGCACATATTGGGATCTGTTAAATGAATTTTGAAAGGGAAAAAATGGTGCACCTTCTTTAGCCAAAGTGAAGTCACTATGAGATTTTCTGCACAATAGTCTATCGCTGTACATTTCAAAGCTTTGAAGCTCTATACAACTGGATCTTTGAAGATCTTTTCATATCAATTCCATTCAAGTTCACAACTTTGGCAGTTTCAATGTCCCACATTATCTTTTACATTTTGAAGTCCAGAGTTTGAATTTACAGCCCCTAGAACAGTTTGCAGTTTCCTTCTAGAATGAGAATTGGTGCTTAGGGTTCAACCCTGACACCAATCTGGCTATTTGAAACACTGATCTGCTACAGACCTCATCATTGAGGACATGGTGTTACCTTATCCAATGCTTCTTTGAAGCTAAGAGACTCTTCCAACTGGCTCTGACTTCTAAGTTTTGCTCAACTTGGTCCAAATGTCACAAACGGCCCCAATGGTCCATCAAGAGATTAGTCAGTCACAAAGATAATGGCAAGATGAACTTGAGAACCTTCATCAACACAACATATATGCACACAGACTTTAATCAAACCAAGCTAAAATTGTAGTTGCACTCACAAGCTACATTCCAGCATCCTCCAGATAATTACCCATTTCCAAAGGAAGGAGTTTTCAGCCAAATGCCAGCATTCTCTTCATGAACTCGAAATGGTCGGCAAATCTTGTAAGTGTAGATACAGTTCCCATGCATCCTGTCTCAATTTAAGCACATGTTCATTATTCCATCACATGCTCATTCTCTGCACTCTATGCAAGTGCAAGCAAACACAACTGTTGTATCTTTGGCCTTCAGACTTGCAAAAAAAACCAGTCTGTGCACATGGCCAAGCAATTTTAAATTGAACCAAACTGTTGGTTCCATTGCTCAAATTTTTGGAGTTGATCTCTTGACACTGATGGCCGTATGTCGTTCAAGGCAATTTTAAAATCTGAGTATCGCAACTGCCGCACCTGTTTCAATCGTACAAAAAATGGACATATCGCCTTTAATAACTTTGCAGATATCCATGGGGAACTTCACTGACTACACCCTATACAACCCCATCACAAGTGTGGTGACTTGTCAAAGTCCCTCTTCATTGTGTAGCTTATTATTTCTTATAAACAGAACAGGGAAAAAAAACCCCCCCTTAGCACTCACAAAGACTAGTCAAAAATTAGAAGTCAATTTTGGCAGCATAGAGCAACTGCAAACTATTACTCTTAAATTCAATTAGAGATGATACACTGATGAATAGAGATTAGCATATTTTTAACAGGGGACAGAAACAAGAAGTAAAGAAAGTGTTGATCTCAAACCTCATTCCTTTTTATGGTGTTGACACGGCCACCTAATTCACGGATGGGAACCATAGCAGCTTCTTGACATAGAGCATGTAAATCACTCCCTGAGTAACCTGCCAGCAATCAAGACCTGATTGTGTCATACTAGTCTGTAGCGTGTTATTGTGACTGTTAACAACAGAACAGAACATGTTTCTCTCACCCTCAGGACTCTAGACAAAATGCTAAAGCAAAGTTCCCAACTTGGAATTCTACACAGATGGCTGTTCCCAACAACTCTACAAAATGAGCACCAGAACTTTAGACTTCTTCCAAACTGAACATACAGCTTCAGAAATTCAAACAAGTATAATTCACTTCTACAGCAGACTTCGACTGTGACAAAGAAAGTATCTTCTCACACAGGAACTACCATTAGCAATTGAACTCCGGTCAATACATTCAGTTGGAGACATATTACAAACCATAATGTTCAAGGAAACTCACCATCTGTGTCTTGAACAAGACGCTCCAACTCTGCCCCTGACAGAACAAAAAATAAGCCATGTTTAGCCCATGCTCCCTAGTACTCAGATTGAAAAATACTAGAGTCTGGAGACTGAAACTAACTCAAAACCTTTGAAAACCTGTCTCTGTACAGTCTGACATCCCCAAAGACATTACATAAATGACTGGAATGCAAGATGCCCCAAGATGACAATAGCTCATACACAATACCAAATCTTCCTGCAAAATTCATTAAATACCTTGCAAGGAATAGTCTTCTCCTTTGAGAAGATTTCTCAAAAGGGCCCGTCGAGCATCTGCATCAGGGAGTGGAACATAAATCCTTTTCACCTGGATATGAAGTTCAACAAAACAAACACCCTGTCAAGACAGTGCTATGCAGTACAACCCATAACAACAACTTTTCCACCACTTTTTATCTCATTACTGCCAATAGATTAGTAAAAATACCAAGTCCTTTGAAGCAGACCTGGCCAGAAAGTTGCACTGCAGAACAACCCCATTGTTTGTTCAAATTTGGGTTTTTGAATTCCATGTCATTGATAGCCAGTACAAACTAGCTACAATCTGGCAAGTTAGAAGACATGGGTTCCACATCTCTAGAAAATACCTACAGAATACATTTGTCAGCAACATGTACGGAAGATTATACAGGAGAGAAGACTTACTAGGCGTCGACGGACAGCAGTGTCCAATTCCTCTGGTCGGTTTGTTGCACCTTCACAAAAATAAAGTTAAAATCAAGATCAGCACAAGCCACAATTTTTTGCTTATGTCAAAATGCAGATGAACAAAATTATGCTTATACCTGACAACAGAACAAGATAAGAGATCTTTTGACCACAAAACTACATAACAATGATGCTGCTCACCCATAACAATCACACGGTCATCATCATTTGATAAAACACCATCAAATTGAACCAAGAATTCTGTCTTCAGTCTCCGGCTTGCTTCATGTTCATTTTCAGATCGTGATGACATAATGCTGTCAATCTGTCACGAATGAATCTCAGAAAGTCTGGTCATAATTAAAGAAGATGACAACACAATCTGTCACTCACAAATTAGAGAGCAATCTGGATAATGATTTAGTGAGTTTTAAAAATCAGCCTATGATCCACACTGGACTGTGAAATACAATGGATGATTTTATTAGAGCCTTGGCAGCACCAACTTGTAATTCAGAACAAACCCATAGGTAATCATTTTAGTTGCCTTTTAAGTAAGTGCAAAACCACAGAAGTAATACTTTTGGTTCCATTCATAACATTCTTGGTCAGAAAGATTACATCACAACAGAATATAATAACATTAAGCATAATGGCCAAATATAATTCCAGATACCTAACACCAATTTTTCATAAGGAAAAACGAGAACATCAGATATATACACTTGTGTAATACTGCTGCAGTGGCTGATGTTGTTAAATACCTCATCAATGAAGATCACTGAAGGCTGCCGAGCTGTGGCAACTGCAAACAAAGCCTTCATTAATTTCTCCCCTTCACCCACCTGCCATCATTTAACAAATGAATTGACTCCAGCAAGATGAGAAGTCCCGACAATTCCCCCAAAAGCTCTTGGAAAAAGAAAGTGGTGATCAAAATCTGCAAAGTGTTTTTGCAATCACACTGCTAATTTGGTAATAGAAATGTCAAGTAAAGGATACTCAGCCAAATGTTTTGGTAAACATCACAAATACTTATTTTCCCTGAAACTGATTTGAGCAAACTGAAAAGACTTTACTGACACCATTAGGTCACATCATAAGTACTGCAAATTTCTGTACACTTACAATTTTAAGTCAACCTGAAAGGAATTGAGAGATAACCTGATAATAATACTATGGACATTTAGATTTGACAACATGAAAGCAACCAATCAGAAAAGCATCCAGAAAAAAGAAACCCAATCCTAAAGAAAAGAAAAAACAGAACTGAAAACAAACTGACCAGCAGTTTGAACAACAATGACCGTCATACACATGTTCAGGGACCTTCAACAACATATCTATGAGATTGTGGACAAAACTCTGCAGCAACACTTTGATGGTAAAGGGAAGGTAACAAGACAATGAGCACAGTCATAACCTTATATGAATTGCTCACAAAATGTTAGACCATCATCTCCATCATGAATAGCAGCAATGAGCTGCCATGACTCCTGACTGACTTCATCAGCTGCTGATGGTGGGTGCAGATAAGCATATAATTTCCAGGGATACAAATTTAAAGCAAACCATTACAAAAACATCTGTGTCCTGATTTTCTGTCACATTGCAGGAACACTCAGTCATGACATTAGCTGACAGCTTCAACAATAACATGTCTGATATGACCATTGACCATAGCATCCGCACAGACTTCATCAGGTTCCTGGCACTGGGTGGAGGTTGATGTCAAACATTAATCATAATGAGTTTCTGTCATGACACTAGTGCATGCTCTTCACAGACACCAATCCTGAAGCTACTAAGACAGCTTTTGATGCCCTATGAAGCTTATTAATTATCTCAAGATGCTGACAGGAATAAATCTTTGACTTCAACTTCTGCAGATTTTTTTAATCCTTGTAACAGAAAAACCGAGCTGTGATGCTGGCTAGTTTAACAAAACCTCAAAGATAAGGAGAAGACCCTAAAAAACCCAATAAAAAAGAGGAACAAAAAAAGAAACAGGCAGAAAAAAAAAGAAGGCAAGAAATGAAAAAAACCCAGAAAAGAAAGGAGATACAAAGGAGAAAAACAAAATGGAGAACTTTGAGCAAAGTAACTTTAGAGGAGAAAACTTTGTCACAAGAAATAATATTGGATTTCTAACAAGCGCAAGAAAAGCTTCAGTTTTTGGAACCAAGATTTGAGGGTGAAAACATACCCATTTTGAGGTCAGAGTGGAGGCACTTATGCTGAAAAATGTTGCAGCTGACTCAGATGCAACTGCCTTGGCTAGCATTGTTTTACCATTTCCAGGTGGTCCATACAGTAGCAGGCCTACAACAATGATAGAGAAATTACAGATCCACAGTCAAGGTTCAAGCTCAGGTGCATATTGACTACATTTTACTACCAGACAGGCTGCAGGATGCAATTTCCTGCTGGCAGTTTATTCAATATGTGAGCTGTATGTGCAGTTCACCACAGATGAAAAACCTCCCATCAAATGGATTTGTGCATGAGTGGCCCCGATGCCTTCTTGGATCATTCTCAAACCCACTACAGAAGTCTAGGTATGGCCCTATATTCAAAGTCTTTATCTTCAGCAAGCGGCTGTCAAGAAACCGTGCATTTCTAAGTTACATTTCAGACTGGTCTTACATATCCTTGTTCAAAATTTCCTTGGTGAAATTCTGGCAGACTGCTAACACACCTTGCTATCTGGCATTCCACATCACAAATTAGTAACTACTGTACCTCGAGCAGGTTTTCGGAGACCCTGAAAAATGTCACTTCGGACTGATGGTAGAATTACCATTTCCAATAAAGCCTGCTTCGCCTTTGCAAGCCCCGCTGTCAAAAAACAACACACTAAGAGTCAAAACAACAACAAGCACAGATGTCGATTGAGATTCCTCTACAACACAGAATTCACCAACAATGATATTCTTGCCTCCATATCACTATGAAACAGACCTCAAACCACTAACAGGTAGAAGGCTAGCCACTTACCAATGTCCTCCCATTTGACAGCAGGACTTCGGTCAACAATTTCATTTTCAATAGTGCTAACAAGCTTGGGATCCACACCATTTACAGCTAATGCTGCAGTTGATGCTAGCTGGGGACTCTGAACTCCAATCCTCTGTTCAGCCCTAACATTAGATGACATAGAATGATGCCGTTGGGGAGGCTTCTTTGCCACTTGTACAGGCTGTGCTGACCGAAAGCTTCCCACATGTCTAGGGGCACCAGATCCTGCAGTTGTTCTCTGTGTAGAGAAACAGTTAGACAAATTCTTTAACACCTAAACAAACACTATAATAAACCTAAACATAACACTACCCCCTAAATCCTGGATGAAGATATCTACCAATTTGAGAATTCTGCGTAACTACTGGCATACTTTTGCAGTGATAGGTTTTTCAGCCTGTGACCGAGACTCCAAAACCTGCAGTCGCTCAACCACTTTGACCTGCCACTTTGCCATTTTGTCTTTCCAGTGCCGAGCCTCCTCTGCCAATCTATCCATGTAAAAAATTTCTTATCAGGAAATGAAGTGGGTTCCTGTGTTAGCTGCAAATTTTAATTTGCATTCTACATGATCCTCATATAGGTCGAACCCATCAAAGAGACAAAGCAAGTTGATTAACAAACTGTTCTCACATTATCCCCCCTGATGGAGCCATCTTATATAAGGGTCTGCAAGCATGTTAAAGGTTTCAGAATCCTGACTAGGATCTGCTAACAGACCAGGCTTAAGACTGACCACAACAAGTGTGCAAAGAAAAGTATGGACTCTCTACAAAGCTCAATGCTTTACCAAATTCCAAGATAGAAACCAGCTGAAATGCTCTAATGCATTCATTTGCCAGCAACAGAAGTAGGAATGTGATAATAATGTGGAAAGACCATCTAATCATGTTCAGTCCTTCTTGTGATGCCACAAGCTACTTGGCTAAAGAATTGAACCTCAAACAACACTATACTGCCTTCTGCTTTACAATTCACAAATGCAGGAGGTGAGTGTGTTAATTATTAGGCAAGAAACTGGCTGGTGGAGAATTGTCAACCTGCTGGATTCAACAGTTGCATGTGCAGAAATGCCTTCAGAAAGGATTCTGTCAGCATTCCGATAGTGCTGAAGTGCCTCAGAGAAGGTACCCTGTTCATCAGCCCGCACGGCTTTGTCAATCTCATCTTTAGCCAAGCCAAAATAGCCCTTCAGCCTCTGCACAGCACGTTCACCATTGGTATTCCCCAGCACTGAGGAGGAGGAGGGGGCGCGCCTCATAGTAGATGAGGGGATTGAAGAAACTTGTTGTTGCAATGGGAGCTCTGTTGTCTCCTTGAAAGGCCACAAGGACGTAGTCAATGTTTCGAGAAACCTCCACATCCCACATGCTCTGTTGCAACCCTAATTCAATTCAGCTACAGCAGACTGAAGAACCACAATGCTTCGAGAAACCTCCACATCCCACATGCTCCTCCTGTTGCAACTGTAATCCCATCAACCCTGATTCAATTCAGCCACTGCTGAATAGACTGCAAAACCAAAATGTTTCGAGAAACCTCCACATCCCACATGCTCCTCCTGTTACAACCCTAATGCATAAAACCCTAATTCTGAATAGACTGAAAAACCACCCACCCACCCACCCACTCTCCAAAACTCCAGACCCAGATCATAATACAGTAAGTCAATCCTGAAGAAGACTGACCTAACTCTTCAGTTCCTACACCTTCAAGGGATCTTCTAAGGATGTAGTACGACGAAAGGAGCAAGAACATCAGCAGATGCACTACGCGATCAATACCCAAAAGCACAATCGCACTGAAATAAATACATACATTTATAAAGACATACTTACCTAGCTCTCATTTCACCAAGACAGATTCCCGGTGATAATCCTGCCGATCATGCAAATTGTGCGTACCTGATTTGCGTGTTGGTGCTTGAATTGAGAGTGTCAAGGAATTCGATTTTGTTTTTCTTTTGGGTGAGATCAAATCCTGCGACCAGAAAATCTCCTTTGCGTGGGGGATGAAAAAAAAACACCAAAAAACAAAATCTTAAAAAACACTTCAATCGATTCTGGAGATCATCGAATAATTTTCTAGGGGAAAATTAATCAATTCCCAACTCGATTCTTAACTTCGTGACTTCGAGAATCGATTCAACTCAATTCAACTCCAAGTCACGAATTTGGGGCATTCAAACTGAGAAGAAGATTGGGAAAGTAAGGAGTAAGTGTAAACCCTAGCAAACTCTATTTGGCAAAAGAGAAACACACACTAACAAACAAACAAACAAACAAGGAAGAAAATGCACAAACTCCTACCTACCAACTGCAAGTAGGTAACAAATGACCTAGATGTGAGTCTATTTGGTGGGTTGTATTTAAATGTTCTCTTGGATGTTTTGTTATGGTTTTGTTGCATTCTTTTGATGTAATCAATGCACAAGTATTTTTCTTCATAGGTGAAGATTGAATTTCATGTTAGAAATTTAATCAAAGTGGAAATGATTTCATGCAAATTTTTGTATATCATGAAAGTTTTGTTTTGAAAGTGTAAGATTCAAGGAACAAGTGAAAATATGTTTTTGAGTTGAGGATTAGTAACTTCAAGTGTGGCCAAGGTAGATGTGAGCTTAATTCATGGGTGGGTCCACTAGGTAGTAGCACAAACTTTGTGGTTCTCTATGAAGTTATGTCTTGTTTGCATCTTTGTTGGTGATTTCTTGTTCAAAATGGCAACCCTCTCTTTGAAGCAAGACCATGTAAGTCACTTTGAGAAAATTGTTAGTATGACTGGAGAGCACCTTAGATCTTTGAAGACTCTTCATTGAGAAGAGAAAGGATCTTACACTTGCTCTTTAATAATTTTGGGATCTTATGCCCCATGGTGACCCACTTTGGGGTTTGCTCTTATGGGTCCAAGGACTTAGGTCCTCTCTCTTTGTTTCTTCTTTCCCCATTCATGGGATGTTTTGTTTAATGAGGTTTGTCCGGGTTTCATCATAAAACCTTATCCTTACAAGTTCTTATGCAATATTAAAGCTGCAATCAAACCACCAATGTTACATGACACAAAATCCTATGTGCAATCTTATGTGGTGGCTAGTATTAGTGTGATGAAAAGGCGATGGTAGGCAAACATTAAATCTTGAAAACATGTAGATTTGGGCATTGATATTGAGGTGTTTCCTAACACCCCAAAATGGGGTCCTTTAAGTCATGTTAAGGTAGTTCTACCATATCTCTAGGTACCCCATTTCTTCCCCACAATTCCCCCATATTTTCCTTAAAATAAGTCTCCTCCTCTCCCCTCCCTTCTTCTTTTGCATCCTTCATTATCCTCTCTTCTTTGCTCTAATGTTTCCTTTCTTTTGTTTTTTTCTTTGTTCTATATTACATCCTCTCCTTTTCTACTCTATACACATTACATTACACAATTGATGCAATTGAAGGTTTGTTCTATAGAATATTATTGTAAACAAATTGATAGAAATTCAAATTTCTACAAACAAGACATATGGAAATTTTTGGCACAACAATTTCTAACATCTATGATCAATAAAAACTTGCAAGAAAGCAAACAAGGTAAACATTAGTAATGAAAAACTCAATAATTACATATTTGTTTTCGTAAGAAACTTGAAATAATGTCATTAAACAAAACTTAATCACCTATTTTCTTGGAGTAGATGTGTTTATGGGCAACTCCCTTGCAAGGTCAATTGGTCTAGCTAGAAAGAATAGCGAAGGAAAGAAAGTTGTGTACTAAACTTTAGATTCAACTATTGAATTGTATAAACTAGGAAACCAAAACAACCTAATTGGGAGCGTGATGAGATTATGGCTCTCATCAAAGCAAAAAGAAATGAACATGTTGCAAACATGCACAAGATTGATGGTCGAAACTAATTTGAATCAACAATCACCAAATGGAAAAAAATATTAATGTGCATGATGACAAACAAATGTTTAGCTCACCACATGAATAGCCCATTGTGTAAAGACAAATGGGGTGTGATATTAAGAAAGTTCAAAAAGATTTATGACTATGGTAAGGACTGAACATAACGAAAAGTATTGGTCCATGACCATAGCAGACATGGTTGCTTTCAACCTTCCAAAAAACTTTGATCAAGAAATGTATGAAATGATTGATGAATTTCTTGGCATTAGGCCAATTTTCAATTCACCACATATGAAAAATTCCATTAATGATGCATGTGACATCTATATTTCCATTTTGCCAATGATCTAACAAAGTTGGGTTGTTGAAATGTTTATTCCCACAAAAAAGACCATTATGAATTAACAACCACAAATGCACCATGAGAAATGGATGGCAAGTGGACATGAAACAATTTTCCTAAGGTTCCCATTCCCTAATTAACTAAGGTTGTTAGCTTAGTTGTTGGTTTTACGACTTACTAACAACCCACTAAGTTTACCTTTGTACAAACTATTTGCATGAATCTATTTAATTGATAACCACATAGTGTTCTGTACCAACCTACCTACACACACAACCTAATTTCAATATGACAAGCTATTAATGTGAATTGATTTAAATTTTGTTCAAATTCATACACAACTATGTCATAATGGGCACAATCCTTCCTAGACTCAATGTTCACCATCTTGAATTTTTCATCAACTTAAATTACATCCCATTGATTATCCTTGTATCCCATGAACTTACATGGGTGTTACCATGTTTGTTTCAAACCCTTTTATATTACACCTCCTCATCTGCATAAGGCACTTAACAACATCAAAACTTATAAACAAGTACCTTCCTTTATAAACAACATATGTTTTCTTTTATCACAATTTTAAGTTTCACTAACATTTTTGGATCGTTTGACTAACAAATTGATCTTGAAAATGCTCACATGATGAATTAAAATTATCATTAGGCTTTGACCTCAAGTTTTTTCTAGCGAAAATTAAGTATGGTGAAAATGTCAATTTCTTTGCTTATGCTTCACATTTGTATTAATGTCTTTTAGTGGAAAAATTCCACATTTGTGACAAACTAAAAAAATATCATGTAGCATGTGGCCAATGTGTTTTAGGTTGTTAGATCATCATTATGTTTCCAAAAATCAACATTCTAATATGTCTTAAGGCTATTAATGAAAGGTTGGTCCAAATTGTCCATTACATAAATCAAAGGTCAATATCTAAATTGAACATTAAAACCTCAAATGTCCCATCATAGAATCTTTCCAACTACCTTTTTTGAAACTTTCACTCACAACCCCATAATAACCATTTTGTTATCTTTTATTTTAACTTATTGTTTAAACTTCATTAATCACAATATTGTTGCCATTCCAAATGCATTGAAACATTTTATACAATTGAACTACTCTAGTTTGAATGGTTTCACTCTAGATATTCCTTTCAACAATATCGCACAACTAAAAGAAATTTGGTTGGTTGGGTTTTGGCCTTTTGGATACCATTCAATTTCATGTTGTGCCACCAATAAGGTGACTCTAAAAGAACATAATGAATTACATGATTTGATTATTTATATAGTTGAATAATTGTTATTAATTTTGTTGTTAGATGTTAAAGCAAACTTCAACTTGGTTACAAGGTGATGTCATTGTTATTGAAAGTTAGTTAAAGATCGGAATAAAATATTGCAAGGGGCTGATGCTACTATTGGAAATCGTCATTTGATTTTATTATAACCATCAAGCGAGCCTATAGCCAACTAGTTCAACCTACTAAGTTTGGGAGTGGGATTTGAATGTTACAAGTAAATTCATGTTCATTTTCCAAAACACAATCTTTTCCATTAACAATTTTATGCCAAATAAATTAAGAAATCAATTTATAAAAACTTCATGCATAACCTTTTATTATAATTATTTGCTTTTTGACTTTGTGGATTAAGACCAATTTCATATTTAGAAAATGCAATAATGTGACAATGACAATTTACAAATTACACTAACACTCTGACATATATAAGAATTGTGAACATTGAACCATGAATGTTTTCATGAACAAACAATGCACAACTATTTTTTGGCCATAATGAATCAATACCCATTAGCACACTGTGCATATTTGATGGTATGTGGATAAAAAACATTTTTCATTCTATTTTTATGTCATTGCTAATCACAATGATTAAGTATTACTAATCATCCACATGGATATGAGTCTACATATTTAATGGCCACCAAGTGGTCACCTTAGCTACTTATCGACATAAATAATACCATTTATTTTAAGACTTTAATTC
>Ga0209208_10003915_pt1 | contig 21267 bp, 18 predicted proteins | sample S1TSphfallax_3_FD_187694 | JGI IMG/M metagenome (GOLD analysis project Ga0209208, IMG submission 187694) | Host-associated microbial communities from peat moss isolated from Minnesota, USA - S1T2_Fd - Sphagnum fallax MG (SPAdes) (version 2) | ecosystem: Host-associated > Plants > Peat moss >...
TGTTTATTGTTAAGCCAAAATTGGCTCTTGAAGATTTTTATTTGTTGCAAAACTGTAATTTTTCAAAGTTATTTTCAAAATGAAAATTTTCAAATTAATTAATTAATTAATTAATTATTCGACCAACATGTGTTGAAAGCTGCCAAGGTACTACTACTACTACAACATTATTATGCTTTTCTTCCCTGCCAATATTTCAGTGTACTTCCCTTGCATCCAATTCTCTCTATATTGGTCGCTTCTTCTTCCAACCGTCTGTCTTGTGTTGCTAACTTACATGGGCAGCTCGCCACGGCGCATATTTTCTCTGAATTTAAGAATTTAAAAAAAAAAATCTAGACTTTGTGTGTTGATATGCATCCATATGTATGAGGGCAACTTTTCTCCGAATTATATATATATATATATATATATAATTTTTTTATTATTTTTTTAAAATTCTAGATTGTGTGCTAGTACGTATATACTATTTACAAGGGCTGTTCGCCGCGGCTCCAATTTTTACACTTTACTCCAAACAAAATCAAATGCCATTCGGATGCACTTGCTTGTTTGACCCACTATATTAAAATTCCTTCTTTCCAACGGGTGTCAGGTGTGTCATCATATACATTGGATGCGGAACCTCCCCTCCCACATATGCGATTGATTTTATTTATTTATTTATTTATTTATTTATTTGCACCATGGAGTTTAGTTTCATCCATAAAATTAATGAAAATATATGTTTTATGTAATTTTTAAAAAAAAATTATTGATCTAAGGAAAATAACCTTCTACATATGATGCAAAATGCATGATAAGAATATTTTTAAATGTATATGCTACTCCACATACACCTACATATATGCTTCACATGGAATTTGGATTTGTTTTGCACCAATGCAAATCCATTGGAATTTGGCACATGTAAAGTTCAACCTTTTTCCGTGAATATAGAAATGTTTGATATGCATGTCTTATGTGCGTCTAGGTGCAAATTTTTGTGGTAATTATTGTAGCCACAATAACAAATTTGAAACTATTGCACAATGTATATATTGACTAATTGTTTTGACTACTTTCTTTTGTCACAATTGTTGTGACCTCTAACCACATTGAGCTCACAATAGCCTTATGTGATAGTGCCTTACAAAGCCTAAACAAAGGGGCAAAATGTGGGAGAATTGGATTACTTATATTCAAGAATATATTCTCAATTATATGCTTGTCACACAATTTTCTTAGTTTCATTCACACTTATAATACAATTGTGGGAAATTTTTTTTTGCTCCAATGGGATAATATTTAGATTTTTCATGTTTTAATCTAACATGGTTTTTTTTTCCCAAGGTATGAGCTTCAAACATTTTAACACCAAGTGTTTGAACGTTGAAAAGTATTCCCAAAAGGGTATGGAAGGAATTTCAAGGATTTGTCATTTGGATGTAATAATGCCCATGGGAATGTACAAAAGTAGTATACGTGTTAATAATGATTGATCAAAATTCCTTGTGAAAACGTCTTTTTTGCTCAAGTTGCTCCTTGGTAAATATACGATGAACTTGGTGAAAATTGCATTAAATTCTTCTACATTTGCTTTGTGTAAGACAAGAAGGTCAAGGGTCTCCCACTACGCAAATTGTGGTATGCATATCTAGTCATTGATTACACTATCATATGCCTAGTGGGATAAGGTCATAAATTATTGTGATCCTCTCACTATTTCAACGTGGTTGTAAGGATCTAAAGAACACATCTAAGATTTGTGAGATTTCCATTACTTTATTATTGAAAAATTACCACCACTACCATTTGATTAATCTAGGGGGTTTGTCAACAATAACCTTGGTCCTTGATATTATTGTCAAAACTAGGGTTCAAGGGCTCAAGTTTTGAGAATATTCTTAAAACCCCAAGTCCCCTTTCAAAGCCATGGGGGCCTTTGGTCATGTCAATATTCCCTTGATTGAAGGTTGAGCATCATGCAATTAGGGTTTTCCAAAACATTCTTATGGCACATGTTGAATGGGTTGGAAATTTGGAATATGAAAATTATTTCAAAAGACCATACCTTCAAACTCCTTGCCAAAAGCATATTTGCATAACCATGGGTCTTATAACCTTTGGTTAATGGGATTTGTTTAAATTCCCATAACCATATTTTATATATTGTACTCCATAACCTTTTTTTGCATTAATATAGGTGGGGACTCTGAAAACCATGAATATTGATGGCTTTCTAAGTTTCACCTTTTTTTTTCCCCTTGAATTCCTCCATTATTGCTAAGGTAACTGTACTTTAAATGAACATTTTCCTAATTTGGACATCTATATTTGACCCCAAATATGTGTAGAATTAATCTTTAAATGATGTTGTATTAATTTTATCATAAAAACGATTAACCCTATTACCATTTACATATAATCTGGGTTTAATCACTGATTAAAGCGCATCCAAAGTTGATTAACCTTAATCACTTGGTCATATAATCAAGGATTAATTTACTAATTACATTGCATCTTGAACTGATTAGTCGTAATTGTGTTTACACATAATTAAGGTACCATTGTTGATGAATTCACATCCACAACAAGATGGATCATAACACTTATAGACAAAGTGTGATGTTTATAACATGTAATCAAAAAAAAATTCAACGACTCCTTAATGCATGGCCCCAATGAATTCAACATTTTCCATGCAATAAATTTACACACAACTAACATCAATTTATGCCTTATTACTTGCCATCAAAAAAAAATCATGCAAACATTTCACTCACAATTTCATGAATAATTTGATCATAGATTAATCACATTCTTTTCACAAGTTAACACAACAACAATAAAATTTCATCCATTTTAGGTGCATATTACGTCACTTTTGAATTGCGTACAAAAATTTGAAAAGATGAGTAAAATAATGCAAGAAAACCAAATGTGGAACTTACAATTTGTTACACAACAAGGTAATTATAAATATGCAAACAAGACACATTTGATTGCCATGAATCAAATTACATAACTAATTAGCAAGATGCATAAGGCAAAGAATCTATTCCTCCTATGAATGACCTTGTCCAACTACCACTAACTTGTATTTGAAATGTTTTGCCCAAGTTAAATCCCAGGTCAATTTTAAGTTATTTTCATCCTCTATACACCCTTCCCACAACAACATGTTGTTATGTATTTCATGATGAGAATGCAACACCCATTTGTAGCCATGATGAGAGTGCACACATGAAGTCGATGCATCACAAATCAATCTTGCAACGTCAACCAACCATTGATCTATTTGCTCAAAATATGCCATGCGGAGCTTCAAATGCTTTAGAACATACAACTAAAAGTGATGGTGATGCAACATTTCAAAATTCAACACCAACACGTGGGACATCAATCAACATTACATTTCAAAATCCAACACAAAGGACATTGGGGATTCCCACTTCTCACAATCCATCATGCAAAAAATTAATGGATCTTGCTTTTCACAGTTCGTCACCTAGGGCTAAGGGATGCAGAAACAATGTTTATGGAAATAATGGTGATCCTGCCACACAATCACATTCAAAGTAGAAAAACATGAGGAAAAATGGGAATTGGGATAACATTTCCCTGAAGTTGGCAATGGAAAGCATTGAAGTGGGCAATAACTTATAGATTGTTATTCAGAGGTGGGGTGTGCTTACATCATTTTGCAATCATGTGTATCAAATTACACAGTCACAAAAAAAAGGGAAAACAAATGTGTTGCAAAAAGAAAAAGAAGTTACACTAATGGAGTATGTGAAAAATATATAGTTGATTGGGAATCCAATCACATTGACATAATTATGATTGAAAGTTGTAGAAATCACCTAGGAAAGAACAATTCCTTTCAAGAACAACATACCTAAATGGGGGTGGTTATGATGGTTTAGGAAGCGAAATCTTCATTTATTGTTGGGAATCGTTCAAGGTTTGGAGATAGGCCATGTGAAAGTTCTATGCCCATCAAATGTAAAAAGTTTATACAAAGACTTATTTGAGAGTTGTGAAACACACGTGTACCCACCATCATAAATCCAAAACCATGATGAATCCGGTGCCCAAGCTAGTTGAAATGGAAGCAACTCGGTTCTAGCATGAATTGACTCACAAACAATGCATTCAATCACGCCAAATGAATGCGAAGGGTTGTCCATGTTATCATGCATCAATGCATCCAATGTAATGTTCCCAAGTTTTTACACTTTTAGAGGTAACCACTTCAAACAAAACTTCGTTGCCAAATGTGAATTAAACATAACAATGGCAATGCAACTTAAAGCTTGGATGATAGCCATATTATTTGACAAGTGGATATTTCATTTCATTGTTTCTATTCAAAATTCTAGAAGTAATCTAAGCCCAACCAATCGCCACTTGCTCATCTTGGATGGTCATAACTCGCATGTTACCTTAGATGTTGTGCACAAAGTAATGGGTGTGGGGTTAAATTTAATCACCTTGCCATCACACACTTCACATACATTACAACCACTTGATGTTTTAGGTTTCAAACCTTTCAAAATTGCTTTTAGAACATATAGAAATGTTTGGACATTGGTAACAAAGTGAGGGATGTTAACAAGGAGGATTTGGCACAATGGGTGTTTCTAACACTTTATGAAGACGCTAACAATAACCAACATATGCAAAGGTTTTTCAAGCATTAGGATCTTGCTTTTGAATCCAAATGTAATGGTAGGCAAGCTGTAGTTCCATCTGAAACATTTGTGGATAATGAACTTAAAACCCAAACAATGGATTTGCAAGTTGAAAGGTTATAAATGAAAACACTAACATGCTAGAAGGAAATGTTTGCCATTACTACATTGAAATTAGTGGTTAATCCGAAACTAATGACACTGAAATGGATGATAGTAAAGTTTGGTTGAATTGGGTACTCGATCGGTCAACAAACCTTGGGTATGGAATGTGAATATCAAATTAATTATTGCTAGGTCTAGCAGCATGAATCTTGAATTCAATCAGATAGGGTCAACTAATTTAAAAATTGAGGTTCAAAATTTATAAAAAAGGTGCCAAATGGGGGCAAATCACATGTGGCATCAATCAATATTATTCTCAACTTGCATCACTTTTTGACATTGCTTAAAGTTTCTAGCAAGTCCCATCGCAAAGTGTTAAATGAAGAACTTTTGATTGACTACAACAAAAACATAATGATGATGAATGAACATTACTTGGTTACACTCAAACAAAAATTGGCAATGAAGTAAGTAACAATTTGAATGCAAGATGCTTGAAAGGAACATCTATTGACATCCAAGTGTGCAAGAAAGGTTGAAAGAAACATCAACAATTGTTAAAACAAGTTTAGTTGGAAAAAAAGTAGCAAAGAAAAGGTTCGATGAACAATGGACCTTGAAATGATGTGGAGAAGTTGGTGATGCTTTACATTCAACCATCAAAGCAAACCTACTTTTAATAGCAATGGCATATCGTGCGCCATTTTGTTTGTTTACATTGTTCGTATGCAAACATAACATGTAACTCGCCATCATGAAATGCAAAGCTCGACAAAATGGCCAACATGCATTACACATGGAACTAATTGAGCCTAGATGGGTTTACAAAGGATTCATAACATCTTCTTTTGTTGATTGATCAACCTAAAACCACACATAGATCATTGTGAGAATGTTTAAATGTAATTTTTTTTCAAGTTCCAACACCCCTTGCCAAAAACAAACAAATCAATGTATCATGGTATAATTGTTTTCTATGCATAATGTCATCAAATATTAATATTTTATGTTCATTTAATTGTTTAAACAAACTATGATATTCAAGTTCTTCCATCATCATAAAATATGAAGATATTATGAAATTTTCATCTTTTAAAGTTTTTTTTATTTTCGGCTTGATATATTATGTGATTGAATCACAAAGTCAAATTATAAATCATAATGTTCAATATTGGTTATGTTTGTAATAGGAATTATAGGATGTGAATTATTTACTTCATTATTTATGTCGTCATTCCAAATGTTAATTACATGCAATGGTTTTGATTTTGGATATATTGAATCATTCATTTCTTTTGTATTTGGTATGACATTTTGTAGTTTAAAATAGTTCAATTTTAAAATTTTCATCATGTTGTTGACAATATGCATCATGCCATGTTACATTATTACAAAACCTACCCTTTTTCCACTATGCATCCCCACCTAAATTGAAATGAGTGGATTGGACCTCACCAAAACCATTACACCTTCACTAAATACATTGAGTTGTGACTATGCTGAACCACTTCCACCATAGATCCACTACAATTCCACCCCACTATGTAGCATAATGGATTATTGGTGGCATGGATATTTGAAACCATTAGGCTATGACTATTGGTGGACCTTTTCCACCATAACTTCACTTCTCTATGTGGCATGTAGTGGATTATTAGTGGTGTGAATATTTTCAACTAGAATTATCTATCGTTTTGGATTATTTAAAGAACTTTTTATGCGAAGTGTTTAAACCATAGCTTTGTGTGTACAATTAGTCCATGTGAAAATTTATTACAACTACTTCAAAAGAATATTACATTTAAAATTATATGTTTTATTTCTTTTTTTTAATCCACAAACTTGTTATCCTACACCATTAGACACTTTCATCCAAATTTACTTTTGATGGAATTGGACTCAATTGTCCCATTCCAACATACATTAATTGTAACTTGAAACCCCACTAGATTAAGTGATGCATTGGTGATGTTCAATGTCCTTGAGGATTAAATGTGCTCCATGAGTGGTTGCACTTCAAAGTGGACATATATGGAAACTTATCTATCTATGAAGGTAGTTTGTTTTGTTTTATAGTTGTGAGATCCATCAACCGAGCTACTTTAGATCGTGTTCTTGGTGTCTTTGGAAAACTCTTGATGGAATTTATTTGGTAAGATTTGGATTCAAAATTTGGGAACTATTGATTTTTAAATGATTTATGTCGTTGAAAATTCAAATAAATTCAAGAATACCAAGTTTTGGAAGGAAAAATCAATTGAAAACGTGGTAACACTTGGGCCAACGACACATGTATTTGCTCATTCTAATATAACTTTTCAAATCACAAACAAAAGTAATAATTTCATGCCATATTTTTTTGCTACCACATTTTACGTACATGTCAAACAAGCTACATTGAATAAAGACATGGGCAAATCGCATCCATTTTCAAAGCTTTAGAAATTTGTTCACAAGCATACATGCTTATTAAATGATTTTCAATTACAATATCTATGTTAACCATGCATTCAACACCCCATGGCAATAAGCAAGTTGGATTACATATAATTGCATGTGGTTGAAATCATACTTGGAAACTATATCTCACCCATGGTAGTAAGAAAGTTGGGTTGCATCTATTTGTATGTGTTGTAAATTAAATTTGGAAACTACATCAGCACCCCACGAGTAGCAAGAAAGTTGGGTTGCATCCATTTGTACGTGGTGCAAATCAAACTTGAAAATTATATCAACACCCCATGGTAGTAAGAAAATTATTGGGCTACATCCATTTGTATGTGGTGCAAATCAAACCTAAAAACTACATTAGAGCTCAAAGGATCAACAAGCTTTGATAACTCTTAAAATAATAATAATAATAAATAAATAAAACATTTGAAAGGTATTGACCTTGTAAAAAAACTATGATGATAAAAACTTCAAAAAAAAAATGGAAAAGATTCAAGAAAACACTAAGAAGAATGGAAAATAAAGTTTCAATGGAATTGTTAGAAGCACGAAAACAACTAAGACTATAATTTTTTAAAACCAAAATGAGAACAAAAGGCATGCTTAGTTTTAAATCTACATCACAAAACAAGAAAAGTAAGAATAAGAACATGACACACAAAAAAAAAAATTCAACAATAATTTATTGCAAAGAAAAAACAAAACAAAGCTATGATAAAAAAGAAAACGTACCCAAAATTAGTGTTGAACATATTAAATGTAAAGGGGAATTTTACCTTAATTTATACCTATTGGGCACCTAGCTCAAAAAAGTTTTAAAAAAAACTTCAAACCTACATGTGACCCATGTGCATCCATGTGTGGCCAATGTGTACTTATCACAACCTTAGTGTTGGGCTTGCGACCTAAGCAAGGGCTTACGAAGGTGCAGGCCAAAAGTGAAGCCCAAGAATCACATTTCATGTTCCCAAGAATGTAGGAGAATGTGAGGGAATGAACCTCCACACAAGTTATGGCCAAAAGAACGACCATGATTCAAATTGCCAATTTGACTCCCGACCATTAAAAGTTAGGAATCGCCTTGAGTTCTTTGCATTCAAGTGGCATGTAACATATCATTGGAAAGCTCTTGACAAAGGCTATAACTTTGCTTCAGACTTCACCTCAATTGGAGGTTTGCACACAAAGTTATGGGCCCCGAAAGTTGCGAAAGTCCTAAAAGTGGGAGTCCCATGACAAAATGACATTTGGGTGTTGGTCATGTGGCCAAGCACAAACTATACTATAAGGGGGAAAGTGGTGGCTTCCCCCAAGTCTAGGCCGTGGTGAATCTTGTGAATCTGTGTTTGCCCGTGGTTCGTCTATGCATCAAAAAGGTTATAGTTATGCATTAACTAACTTGTGGTCTGGTTTGTGCAGGTTTGTGTGGGTAATTGAGTTGCTAGTCAATTTTTTTAGTCCTCATCTCGAAGCTCACATGCCCTTTTACCCCTGAAGTGTTGCAAGCCAAAGAGCGCGCCCCAACTCGTTCTCCTTTCGTTGTTTTCACCTTTAAATTCATAGTTGAGTCCATCAAGGAGCTTGGGGGTATGTCAATACCCATGTGTGAATTATGAGTTATTTAGAAGCGAATTAAAATTCAATTAGAAATGAACTAAAAATTAATTAGAAATGAATTAAAAGTAAACTAAAAGTGAACTAAAATTTAATTAAGAGTGAACTAAAATTTAATTAAGCATGAACTAAGAATTAATTGGAAATGAATTAAAACTTCATTAAAAGTTAACTAGAAGTGAATTGGAAGTGAATTATGACTTAATTAAGAATGAACTAAAAGTTAATTAAAAATGGATTGGAGGTGAATATTTAACTAAAATGAACTAAAAGTTAACTAAAACTTAATGAAAAGTTAATCGAAAGTTAATTAAAATTATACTAAAAGTTAAAATACAAGTTCATTACAAGTCATGAATGAACATTCAAATGAATGAATTGCATGGCATTAACATCTGTGATAGGAACACCAAAACCCATCACTATGGGGTGTTGTCAAAGTGAAGCATAAAATTGTGAAGAAGTTTAAGAAGAAGGCCCAATCAGGTGGCCACCTAGTTACTAATGATACATGATAATATGGTTAAATTTTAATTACATTAAATATTATTTAATTATTTAATTTTTTTCATTATTTTTTTAGTATAAATGACATATATATGAACATTTGGCATCATCCAAAAAAAATTCTTTGAATTTGAAAAAAACTTTCAAAATGTTTTTGAAGAAAATGAGAAGAAAGGAAGTTACTTCTCTTAGTGTAAGTCAAACAATTGATAGTTTGTTGTGTAACTTGAGAAGATGAGTTTGAATAGCTTCATCAACAACCTTTGTGAAAATTGTGTATTATTGTGTTATCAAACATCAATATTCTTTGGATGTTGTTGCCACATTCTTGATCAAGACCATAACACACTGGCCTCCATTGTATGTTTCAAAAACTATTCATATTATGTCTTAAAAACATTCCAAAAAGGAAGAACATTTTGGTCAAATTCACCTTCTCCATATGTAATCAATAACTATTTTTCACCATTGTTATTTCCTTTTTCCCTTACACCAACAATGATGACAATAATAGTAGTAAAACTCCAATTTTGAAGATATTCTTTAATGAAATCCATGTGGAAAAAATGAGAACCAATTCAAGTTCAAAAACAATGATTGATGATACAATGGTTGTCGACTGAACTATAATGACAACATGCATGTCACCTTTTTCAAATCCCCTTTGGATTTTAACTTAATGTTGAAAATTTTCACCCTAATAAACATGTTTTTTCGCAAATACAGTTCATGCATATTTGTATGAAGTGATTTGACCCCAAAAGTGATTATGGTTAGAATTGCCTTATCCAACAAATCACATTGCAAATATGCATAACTTCAATCTTCCATGCTTTTATTTACAATTCGATAAAAGGTGCCATACTTATTGAACATGTTTGCTTCAAATGCACCATCTTTAACTTCAAAATCCAAATCATCCACCGCAATAATTAATCAAACTTTTTTCATTAGAACAACAACCATTGTGCAAGAAAAAAAAACTTATCAAATGAATTTGATAACCAACAAACAAAGTAGCAAAAAAATGGGATTTAGTGAACACACATTTGAAAAAATTCAAATTTGCAAAAAACATCAATACAAAATGAAAGGTTAAGTAAAACAAAATGTTCATGTTAGTTAAAAAGAGAAATAATAAACAGTTAATGTAATATTCAGTATGGAACAAATAAACTTGATTAAACCTCAAACCTTCTATCAATGTTCTTTAATTTGAACTTATTTTGATTATAGGTTGACTAGAATTTAACAATAAAAAATCACATTTATGGTTTAGCGATTAAGTTATGGTGCAATAATGAACAATATATCCTACAAATTTTAATTATGCAACTCATGGGTACATCAAAACTTTAATTGTTGCAACTTGAATTTGAAATACAACATTTTAACCTTAATTTGTTTTCCATTGTTTAAACCATTCATTTCATTTTCACTTCAATATATATTTATTTGGTAAACATATAAGTATAATATAAATATGTATCGATAAACATCAACTTTTTGATCATTTGCCTGAAATTTTTTTTGGTCCTACAAACAATTGAAATTGAATTGTTTTTCAACTTTTGGTTAAATGTATTCAATGTTTGATTTTAAACAAGATATTAATTTTTTTGTGTTGAAGTTTTTCCATGTTTGGTGCCCCAAAAAATGACATTGATTTTTTAAAAAACAAATCTTGGGAAAATATCCTTGTTAAGTCACCATATTATGAGAAAGGAAAAAAAAGGGAATACCTCCCTTTTTTCCCCAACCACCCAAGAAATAACTACTTGAAAAAAAAAAAAACTCCTTACCCCTTTCAATACCACTTAATAAAACTCCTTTATTTTCCAAGTTTAGTAAAAGCCCACATTAAAAGAAAAAAAAACCCCTTGAGAGATGGAAAAAAATTTAATATTTAAAACCCTATGATCTCCTTCACCTAACTTAAAAAAAGAAAAACTGACACCTAAAACTTATCCATTCAACCTACTTTTGATTCTTTGGCCTCTATATGTGTTCAAAAGGTGTTCCCACAATGTCTTTGTAAAACATAGCCAACAAAGTGAGATCTACACAAAAGTGAGCTTGCAAAAAACAACTATAGAGGAAGGCCTGATGTGGAGAGCCTAACCTAATTTGAGGGCCATGGCTCAAGGGCGGTTACTTGATACCGTGGGCCCGAAAATTAGGGAGGCTCGAGGTAGCAAGCCTTCCCCAGCTCAAAGCACAAAAAGCTTCTCTTATAAAAAGGCAAAAGGTTTGCATGTGAATGGTGGAAGGTCCCCTCAATTGACCTAAAAACCTAGCCAAAAACCTAGTCAGATTTTCATAGTGTATTTGGAGAGACTCTTCTTACAATGGAAAGCCCACCCACCTCCATTTTCATGAAGCTCAAAGGGCCATTTACTATTTTTTTTCCCCATGATACCCGATGAGTTCTGAAAACTACCCATTGGGTATCATGAGAAAAATAATAATAATAATAAAAGCCATGCCCAATTTTTACACCATGTAAAAAGCTCACAATTTAGGGTTGCTTTGTTTTAGTGAAGCACCCATCCTAGGTAAGGGCTTCACCCTACCCTAAAAGCATCTTTCATGCTAGGAGATGCTCCCAAATACCAAGAAAAAAGAACCTTTGGGGTGTGCATTCCAAAACAATAAAACATTCCCCATGAGCCTTGCCTTCTTCCAACACCTTTCACTAGAGGTGCAAAGGTAAAGGAATCTATCAATCAATCTAGGCACAAAACCCCAAATTAAAAAAAAAAACCCCTAAAATATGATGTTTCAAGGAATCTATTTCTTGGCTCATGGAATGAGAGACAAAAACAAAGGAATAACTTAGTAGGCTAGGCTAGTAGTAGTAGCACCTTTTGTTCCATACTAGCATGTAAAAAAACCCTTTAAAAAAAAACCTAGACTTGTTGTTGTCTAAATTCATTTCACAAATTGATCTTTTGCAAGTAGTGTGCTAATTAAGTGTTAGGGTTTAGGGTTTTCCCAAAGTAAGCACCTGCCCATGTGTGTGAGAGAGAAAGAGACACACACACACACACAAACACACACATGCCCGGGCATTTCAAAAAATGAAATGCTCGCTCTTGTGTGGATGAAAACTGGGCAGCTCAATTCTCACAAGGGATGGTTATGTTTCGTAATTGGGCTTGAGCAGGCTGGTTATCATGAATAGTCTCGGGTTTAAGGTTTGGCACTCATCATGCTTGTCGACTATATTCACCATAACCCGCTTGCTCTCATGGGTTAGCTAGTCCTTAACTAGAGTTACAAGGTGGTCTGCTTACACTTTGTAGTGGGATGTTTTCAGTTGAATTTTAGCTAACCAGAACCCAAACCAGAACTGGAACTGGAACCAACCCCAAACCAGAACTGGAACTGGAACCAACCCCAAACCAGAACTGGAACTGGAATCAAACCAAAACCAAAACTGGAACTGGAGGTTCTTCATAAAAGTAAAGATGGGGCAGGCAATTGTAGTTGTGATTAGTATCTGCTAATCAGGAAACATGATTGTGATTAGTAGATATTGATTAGAGAATTGAGATGTAGTTAGTGATAATATGCCAAAGAGAATGATACTTAACACACTCTCTCAGAGAGACTAGAGAGAGAGAGAGAGAGAAAAGAGCATAACTCTCTTTGTCTGGTCTCTTCAGTTGCAATGGATTTGTCTTGTTTCTTGTTTTGCAATACCCATCTTCTCAACTCCTCCTCCTCCTCCTCCTCATCCTCTCTCTCTCTCTCTCTCTCTCTTTGCACTGGTGACAAGCATTTAGAGCTCCCTCTTATGAATTCTCAGTGACCCAATTGTTTGGATGTTGTTTTTTTTGTAGTGGTTTTTCAACAACTACTTTTGTTGTTCTCTCTCTCTCTCTCTCTCTCACCTTTGGTGCTGCAGCTCTACTTCTTTTTTTTGTTCTTCCCTTTTTTGTGAGTTTTTTTTTGTTTTTGGGTACTCTTCTGTTGTCAAGAAGAAGAAGAAGAAAGATTTGGAGATTGTGTTTTGTGTTTTGGTTTTTATACAGTCTCTTCTTTTGTGAATCTGAGTATTGGGTGTGTGTGTTTTTCTGGTTTTTTTGTCCTTTCGCGGTGGATTTGCAGTGAGGGGTTTTGTTTTGCTCTTGTTTGTTGTTGTTGTGGTAGTGGTGGTGGTGAGAAGAAACTGGCTGCAATGCCGTCTCGGGAACCAAACTATTACCTGGCTGCTGAAGAGCAGCAGGAGGAGGAAGAGGAGGAGGAAGAAGAAAACTCGGAGCGAGATTCTGATGAGGAAGATGGTGATGGAAGGCCATCTCCAGTGGGTTCAGCTTCTCACTGGCCCCAGAGTTACAAGTACTATCCCCATCTGCCTTACCCCATCCCTTCAGATATCCTTCCATCCTCACAAGCCATGCATTCATTCATTCCTTCATGCTTGAACTCCACTCTGAATTCTGTTTTGGACAGTTGGGTAGCAGCAGATTCCACAGAAGAACCCGAAAAAACGAGAAATATCTTTTGTTCCTCCCCCCTTGCAAAATCCATCTTCCTTGCAAGATGACTTCTTCTCTGAGAAAATCTTAAGCCTCTGGCTGATGGGTGCTAGAAGAAAAGTGTCTGATCTGGAAGAGATCGAAGGTTTGATCTGAGATCTCCAGAAATTCAGTGGAGAGTAAGTAGGTGACCCATGATGATGAGCACCAACTGAGAGGACAAATCATCAATCTCAACTAGGTGGAAAATTTCCATTCGGATTCAGCCATTCTTTGGAGAAAAACAAGAAAAAAAGGGAGAGAACTGTGTGTTGTGACTCATATGTTTTTTTGGTCACATGTTCCAGACTTTTGAAACCAGCATTGCTAATAAGCACCATTGGTTAAGCTCTCAGCACTGGGAGGTGATAGAAGGAAACCCTCAAAGTACCCAACATACCTGGCTAGGATGATGAATACTTCTTTGTTGCTAAGTACATGGCCCAATGGATGTTACTCCTCTCTCTGCAGACAGCAACGATGTTTTGTTTTGATAGTTTCAGATTTATGTGATAGTGTGATGCAAAGCAAAATGTTTTGCTGATGCTGCAAAATCTGTAAAAAGAGTTTTATCAACAAAAAAACCATATGCATTTTGAATCATGGCTTACATTGAAGGGGTTTGCATCATGGGGTGTGAATGCAGGCAATCGATGGACATGTATGCATCACCGGCTCTCAGTATATTTAGCCCAAGTCTCAATCGGATCAGTTCATCATACTTGTCTTCTTCTTACCAAAGAACAGGGCGGTCGCCACATATTCAACCAGTTTTGGATACTGAGTCGCTGCAGATCCCATTCCTTCCAGGGAAGAAATTGGAAAAGGGCGAAAGGCAGCATGCTTATAGTCAGCAGCGTGAAGGGTATGCAGCCAAACCCGATGAGCATGTGAAGAAGACCGATGCTGACTATCATATCAAAGCTGAAGCTCTAAGGGAAGGAAGCAGCATCTTACAAGCCATGTTTAATGGTAGGTCGATCATTTGTGGAAAATTTCATCATCACAAATGGAAGAATTGGATATCCATTTTTTTTTGTATCTGGATTTTTTTTGGGGCCTGTGAAAAGAAAGAAGGAAAGAATTGGGATGAAAAAAACACTCTTGTTTAATTATGGTCTAAGACATGATGATGAATTTCTTCAGATCTTCCGATTTTGTGGGCGCAGGTATGAATGTTCTGGCGGGTGTTGGGGTCTTGACAACACCTTATGCAGTGAAGGAAGGGGGCTGGTTGGGACTGCTGCTGCTGTTTGTGCTGTCGGCCATTTGTTGTTACACAGGGATACTCCTCCGACGTTGCCTTGAGAGTGCACCTGGTCTAGCAACTTACCCAGACATTGGGCAAGCAGCATTCGGCAACACTGGACGTTTTATCATTGCTGTAAGTAGTCTAACCCTTTGAATGTATGCAGCACCCACCCCAGGACTGGCAGTTTTTTTTTTTGGGTTACCTCAATGTCTCATATCTATAAAAATGACAACACATTTAGAACTACATTTAGTTTCTGTGCCTCTTTGGTCACTGACCTGATCTGCAATTTCCTCTGTGTGTGTGTGTGCAGATCATCCTCTATACAGAGCTTTATGTAAGTAATCCTGAATTTGGGTGGTGTGGTTTACAGCTTTTTAAAAAATAGATTGTCTTTTTTTTTTCCTTGCTGAGTGTTCTTCTATTCAGTCAAGAAGAATAATATACCTACTTTGGGGGTGGGTGTTTGATCTGAGCCACAACAGGCCTGTTGTGTGGAGTTTTTGATCCTTGAAGGCGACAATCTGTCGGCACTTTTCCCTTGGGTCCACCTTGATGTTGCAGGCTTCAGTATCAGCTCCAACACCTTGTTTGCTGTTCTCACTGCCATTTTCGTGCTGCCCACAGTTTGGCTGCGTGATCTCAGCCTCTTGTCCTATGTCTCAGGTTCTCACCTCTCTCACCTCCTTTGAGCCCATTGGAAGAAGTACAATTGGTGACCTACAATTCTTCGCACCAGAAGTGACAAATGCCTTTCTATGAAAAAAATAAAATCCTGTAGATCTCCTGTAGGAAGATTCTAGAAGCAAAACCTGTCATCATTATGGCAGCAGGTGGCTCATAGTGTTTGTTGTGCTTGTTGTAACTGCTGCAGCGGGAGGTGTGATTGCATCGCTTGTGGTGGTCATTTGTGTCTACTGGGTGGGAACTGTTAATGGCATTGGATTTCATCATCCGGGTTATCTACTGAATTGGTCTGGCATCCCTGTTTCCATTGGTCTCTATGGATTTTGCTACTCGGGTCATGCTGTGTTCCCCAACATCTATACGTCTCTGAAAAACAGGGCTGATTATGACAAAGTATTGGGAGTAAGGTGTGTAAACAAACAAAGCATTCTGACAATCCTCCTCCTCTGCGATGATCAAGTCCCTTTTAAAACAACTATCTTCTTTGTGTAAAATAAATTGTGAAGGGTGTTTCCATCAAATCATCATAAGCACCACAGCAATCCTTTTGGAACTTTTTTTTGGGGGGGGGGCTTCCTGCTGCAGCTTCTTGCTGTGCACAATGCTCTATGGTGGCATGGCAGCTATGGGCTTCACCATGTTTGGGGAGGATACTGCATCACAAATCACCCTCAATCTACCAGGGCAATTCGTAGCCTCCAAAATTGCTGTTTGGACCACGGTACATCATAATAACCCTTCCACATTCTTTCATTTCCATTTCATTCATACTCTGGCATCAGCTTGTGTTCATCACTCTTAAGAATGTGTGCATGCAATGTGGTCGTCCCCTGTAGGTGGTCAATCCTTTCACCAAATACGCATTGACAATAACTCCAGTGGCACATAGCTTAGAGGAACTGCTGCCACAGAGACCTGACTCTGCAGAGTACCGTTCATGGTCCCTTGTTATACGGACAGCCCTGGTTCTCTCCACAATTGCTGTTGCAGTCTTGGTGCCATTTTTTGGTAATCCTTTGCACCCCCTTCTCTTCTTTGAATGGTTCTTTCCAGCATCCTTCCCCTCTCTCTCCATCTCTGTGGCCGAAGCTAATGACCACCCATTAAACATTTCAGGTGCAAGCTTAATTAGGTGCCCACATCTTGGTGTTTGGTGGAAACTAATCCATGGTCATCTTTTCTGTTCCACAGGGTTGGTGATGGCCTTTATTGGTGCCTTCCTTAGCATGACTGTGGTAAGTTTTGCAAGTGGTGCTTGATCAGTTTTTTCCAGAATTCTAAACCCTAAGTCCTAAACCATGTGTTATTGAAACTCATTGATGATATATACACATGTTCAGGAGCAAATTTTACATTATCAAAATCTGAGCAGCTCTCCAATATGTTTTCAAAGGGTCAATGCTCCAGATTGCATTAATACAACAGATCTGAATTGTGGTGAAACAGTTGTGAGTTCAATGTAGACCTTGCAGCAGCTCTGTAGTGCTATAGGTCAAGTTTTGTAGCTGCAGGATTCTGTAAGGTTGACTCTTAATTGTATGGCTTGTGGCAGTCGGTGATTCTGCCATGTGCATGCTACCTTAGTATCCTTGACAAGAAAGCCACCCTGTTCCAGGTACATCCAGAATCTCAGTTTTCTTCTGTGTTTCAAGGTGTGCTCAATTGCCCACAGCACTAATACCTCATATCAGTTGGAGAATTCAAAAGGAAATGTTATGTTTATTTTCACCATTTTTGTGAGGGTTACTTGGGTTTAAATCCTAAACCCTAATACTTTACACACTCCTCACCCATGATGAAATGGGTTTCTTTCACTTGATTCTGCAACTAATTTTCTCTTAAAAAACACTTACCTTTTTCTATTTTTGTGGCATTTTTTGCTGCACAGGTCATACTTTGTTCAGCAATAATTGTGATTGGGATCATATGCTTGATCGGGGGGACATACTCATCCGTTGCAGGCATCATAGACAAGTTGTCCAATGGAGGGTCCATAACTCCTTGAGTGAAATGTGTGAACTACTAGTAAACCCAGGTACATACATCAAGTTTGGAAACCCTACATACATCTCTGGGTGCTACTCTAGTATAATTCAGCACTTCAGGTCTATAATAGATGAAGTTTGGACTTTGGGGGTGAAAGCAATTCACCTTCAAAGTACACCACACCCCACTTTGGGCAATTAATCTGCCCACCTTCACAGTAGTGCAATCCTCTTGGAGCACATGAAGAACCGATTCATACGTTTACAACCCACAGACCCATCCAAAATATTCTCCAAGTCTAGGGACAACAAAATAGTGGTAGTAGTAGTACCCTCTAGTTGATTTGTATGTAACCTTCAGTTCATAGTAGAAAATTATTCTTGCTTTCCCAATTCTTACCATTTGTCCTCTCTCCTCTCTCGTCGGGTACAATTATCTAACATAACGGATGTTGCACTGAAAGATCAAGTCTACTGGGTTGGTACGTTATCATTTGAAAGTTTGCTTGAAGTTTTGGGGATTTATCATTGGGGAGGAGGAGGAGGAGGAGGAGGAAGCCTTTATTTTGACCAACAATCAGTCAAACCAACATCTCATAGATCAGTCAGAGTGTGAACATTTCAAATGAAATGATAGGGGGTTTAGGGTTTAGGGTTTGTTGATCAACATTGTTTGCTGAGATGGGGATTTCTTAACTGGTGTTTTTTACTAAGTGGGAAAACATGATTAATTTGGATGCCTGTTACATGATTGGGAACTTTTGAAACATCAAAGACTTTTTGAACTTTTTTTTTGAAGTATTGATTATTCCCTTTTGGGACTTTTTTGGGAAGTTATTATGTACTTCCAACAATACTTCCACCATATCAATATTTTGTATGTTTTATATATCTTGTCACATGATTCTATTTTTGAAATATAAATATTTAATCCAATTTCAATATTTTCAAGGAGCACTTATTGCTCAAAGATTTCCTTGAAAATATTTTCATTGAAGGCTTTCCAATGGAATGGAGAGCATAGTGAAGATTTGCCATGATTGTTTGAGGTAATTAGGACTCAACAACTGAACTTTGTTCTTCATCTGATCATCCCACAACCCTAGATGCGGCCAAATGAGTGGTACTATGCTCCTTGATAATCAAAGATTTGAGCTTCAGGTTCAAGGGTTTAGGGTAGGAACTTGCTTCAATCCAGATCCATGAAAGAAGATCAAGACTTATAGAATTGGACATGTTGGCGGTGTATGAGTACTATGCTCCTTGATGATCAAAGATTTGAGCTTTGGGTACAAGGGTTTAGGGTTTAAGAAATCACTTGAATCTGGATTCATGAATGAAGGTAGAGACTTTTGAATTGGACATGGTGGCATACAAGTACTATACTCTTTGAGTTTCAGATACAAGGGTTTAGGGTTTAAGAAATCACTTGAATCTGGATTCATGAATGAAGGTAGAGACTTTTGAATTGGACATGGTGGCATACAAGTACTATACTCTTTGAGTTTCAGATACAAGGGTTTAGGGTTTAAGAAATCACTTGAATCTGGATTCATGAATGAAGGTAGAGACTTTTGAATTGGACATGGTGGCATACAAGTACTATACTCTTTGAGTTTCAGATACAAGGGTTTAGGGTTTAAGAACTCACTTTGTGGATTTCATCAAAGAAGATCAAGACTTTAGAATCGGACATGGTGCTGGCATCATCACCTGGCAATAATAAAATCGTTCATGTTCTGGGTTCCTAGTTTGCAGCGAGCTTTGCAATTGATCCGTGCAGTTGAAGTTGGGATGAACTGTGTCTATTGCTTGCTTGCTGGGTACCAACTTGTGCAGATTAGAAAGTTACAATTCATGGTCCTTCTTAGTCAGCTACAATGGACTTTGTTTTCTGAGTTAGTTCATTCTACTTTTTAAGGTTCAAGATTTTGGATCCCAGGATTTCTTGTTCTAAGAATTTACATCAAGAATTGTCTTGTTGTTGGGTTTTTGAATGATCCTAGTTCAGTTTTTCCTCTCAAATGTAAAAGTGTTTAGGAATTTCATCACTCCAGGAGTATCTATCTCGGTGATAATCTTGTTTTCTCTCTCTGTGTGGATGAGAAGACACTACAGGAGCTGATTACAACGACCATGTAAAAGTTTGTAGTACCAAAGGGGTACTACAACCTCTCAAAGAGACACCAGAAGATGCTTGCTAGGTTTAGAAATGTGCCATTTGTGTCCCCATATGAGGACCCCTGAGACTTTAAGGACTCTCTTGAGATCAAGTTTGAAAAACATGCTGTTGCTGGAGGGCTTAAAGAACTTCTAAGATTTACTGTAGAGAAAAGAATGACCCTTGACACACTTGCACATTTTAGCCAAGAGTTCACATTTTCTTACAAACTGAAGAACTTGGTGTGAAGGCATCCACAGTATTTCTATCTGTCAGAATCCGGAGACCATGTTCTTGTGGGAGCTGGGTTATCATCATGCTAAGCTTGTAGAGAAAATTCCACTTATGCTGATGAAGGAAAAATTTGGTTCTCTATTACAAACCTCAAAATCTGCAGCTCCAAAACCTTAATGTTGATCCCACAATTGTTGGAGAAATTGGTTGTCATTATATTGACAATGGAGAAATTGGCTATCACAATGAGTGAAGACACTGGGGGTGCAAGTATGACATTCATCAGATGGCAGCTGCCACAGCATTGGGTGTGGTTCTACATTGGAGAGGGTGGCAGATTTGCAGCAAATAGGCTTGTTGATTCTGGTGCTGTATGGGCTGCCAGTGAGGGGTGGCCACATAAGCAAGGTGGGTCAGAAGAGCGAAGCAAGATCAAGAGGAAACCAAGTGACAAGGTGGAGGAATGTGTTCAGAGAATGCAAGGATATTGTTGTGGTATGCACAATATTTTGAATAACTTGACTTGGGGTTGTTGAATTGTTCAGCGATCTCACAGGACAAAATCTATAGCCTGATTCAGGATTTAAGGTTTCTGCCACAACAATGTTGGGCATGATGTGCAACTAAAATACTTTGCAACACCATCTTGGATTCAGATGGTTTGATTTCTGAATTGAACATCAGTTTTAGTTGGATTCAAAAACTTCAAAGTACAAGTTTTAGTCTTTGAAGTTTTTGAAATAACCAAAACTGATGGACAGAATCCATAGCCTGATTCAGGATTTAAGGTTTCTGCCACAACAACCTTGAGCATGATGTGCAACTAAAATCCTTTGCAACCATCTTGGATTCAGATGGTTTGATTTCTGAATTGAACATCAGTTTGAGTTGGGTTCAAAAACTTCAAAGTATCAATTTTAGTCTTTGAAGTTTTTGAAATAACCAAAACCGAAGATGGTTCTTTGATTCTCTCTTGTTTCAAATACCCAGAACCCAGCAATTCTTTGAAGTTTTTGAAATAACCGAAACCGAAGATGGTTCTTTGATTCTCTCTTGTTTCAAATACCCAGAA
>Ga0209208_10003916_pt1 | contig 21265 bp, 15 predicted proteins | sample S1TSphfallax_3_FD_187694 | JGI IMG/M metagenome (GOLD analysis project Ga0209208, IMG submission 187694) | Host-associated microbial communities from peat moss isolated from Minnesota, USA - S1T2_Fd - Sphagnum fallax MG (SPAdes) (version 2) | ecosystem: Host-associated > Plants > Peat moss >...
CCTCGTCCCACAAACTAATTTTTCCTTCCAAAACCTGGTCTTTTGCAATTTATTTGAATTTTCATTGACAAAAATCATGACTTCAAATTCAATATCTCTTGCATTGTAAGTCCAAAACTTACAAAATAAATTCCATTGAATGTTGCTCATCAAGGTCTTGCCAAAAATACCAAAGGCACATCCCAATTCTTTATACTTGAATTGAATGGTAGACCTTTAAGTGTGACCACATCCTGAACTGATTTTTCTGTCCAAAACCTGGTTTTTTTGCAATTTATTTGAATTTTCAGTGACAAAAATCGTTTAAAAATTCAATATCTCCTGCATCCTAAGTCCAAAACTTACAAAATTAATTCCACTAAATCCCATTCATCAAGATCTTTTCAACAATACCAAAGGCACATCCCAATTCCCATACTTGAATTGAATGGTAATTTTTCAAGTGTGACCACATTCTCATCTGATTTTTCCTTCCAAAACCTTGTTTTTTGTGGTTTATTTGAATTTTCAGCGACAAAAATCACTTAAAATTTAATATCTCCGGCATCCTAAGTCCAAATCTTACAAAAGAAATTCCATTAAATCCTGCTCATCAAGATCTTTCCAACAACACCAAAGGCACATCCCAATTCTTTTGAAATTTTCATTTATGAATTAATTTAATTTTCAGTGAATAAATCGTTCAATATTCAAGAACCTCTGCACCACAAGTCCAAACATCATGAAACCAACTCAGTGCACCCCTCCTTGTTGAGAGCTGGCCAAAGACGTGAAGAATGCAATTTGAAATGCCTCAATTTGGTAGATCTCATAGTGACAACAAAACAAAACAAGCTACCTTCCTTCATAGATAGACTAGTGTGGTTTGTGCCATTGGCCCAACCCTAAACCCGATATGAAAGGAATTCATATTTAATTGCATGTTAAGTTCATGCTTTTTCCAAATGTGCATTGTGAATGCATTATTCAACTGATTTTTCCTTTCAAAACTTGATTTTTTAAATTTATTTGAATTTTCATGACAAAAACAGTTCAAAAATCAATATATCATGCATATTAGGTCTCAAAATCATGAAATTTTTTTCATTAAATCCTCCTTATTGACATCTCCCCAATAGTACCAAGAATGCACCCATATTTTGCTAACTTTTGGTTTTGATTTAATTGAATTAATATTGAAAATTTTGTTCAATATTCAATAACTTTTACATTATAGTTCCAAATGTCATGAAACCAATGTGTTGCACCCCTACTCATCAAGAGCTTTCCAATGCTACGAAGAATGCAACAAGTGTTGCAAACCTTAAGGTTTGGGATATCTCAATGTGACAAAGTTAATTTTTTTTTTTTCATATTTAAATTTTTTGTTGAATTTTTATGACCAATATGACCTAAATTTGAGTATGTCCTACAACTTATGTTGACCCAAGTGTCAACACGTTACAATATAAGGTGAACTCAACATATGAACATTATTTTGCAAGGTATACAATGTGCCTTTTCATCACAAATTTAGTATGCAATGAATTAGTAATGAAAATTGTTTGAAGTTTGTTCATTCATAAGTTTGCACGTTTTACACACAAATAATATATGTTCAAAATAGGTTTTACACACAAACAAATGTGTTGACAGATGAAGTACAAACCTATGAATGAACAAATGTCACACAAATTTTGTATCTTCCTATAAATATGTGTCAAACATCATGTTAATGCACAATATTAATGTGTGAAATGTACGAATTATGAATGAACAAAATTTTCATGATTTCCATTACTAAGTCGTGAGATGTTAAGTTTGTAATAATGTTGATGACCCAAAATGTTAACATAGTCTAAAATTCAAATTTTTTCATAATTTGGATTTTGTTGAACTTTCATTTACATGAGTTACTTAAAATTCAACATCTCCCATATCTTATGATGGCCCTATCACAAAATATTGTGAACTCAACATCTGAACATTATTTTGCAACGTATATGTTTAATTTTTTAGTAATCAAATATGAAATGAAATCATTCTTCAATTGGATGGTAGACTTGCAATGTGAACACATTACTCAACTGATTATTCTTTCCAAAACTTGTTTTTTGTATTTTATTTGAATTTTCAGTGACAAAACCCTCTTAAAATTCAATAGCTCCCACACCCCAAGTCCAAAACTTAAGAAATAAATTCCATTAAATCATGTTCATTGTGATCCTTCCAACAATACCAAAGGCACATCCCAATTTCCTCATACTTGATTTGAATGGTAGATCTTCAAATGTGACCAAGTTCTCCACTATTTTTTCCTTCCAAAACATAGTTTTTTGCAATTTATTTGAATTTTCAGTGATAGAAATCACTTAAAATTCAATATCTCCCACATCCTAAATCCAAATCTGAGGAAAAAATTTCATTAAATTTTTCTCATTGATATCTTTCCAACAACACCAAATGCACACCCCAATTGTATTGAAACTTTCAGTTACAATTTAATTTAAATTATAGTGAACAAATCATTCAATATTTAAAAACTTCTACACCACAAATTGAAACAATTTGAAACCAAGCCAACCATGCACCCCTCTTCATGGAGAGCTTTTGAAAGACACCAAGAATGTAATTTGAAATGCCTTGATTTGGTATATTTCATAATGATAAACAAACAAAACAAATTATTTTTCTTCATAGATAGATCTCCCAAATCAAGGCACTTCATATTACATTTTTGATATCTTTGGAAAGCTTTTGATGAGGAGGGATGCACTAGCTTGGTTTCATGGCATTTGGACTTGCAATGTAGAAATTCTTGAATATTGAATGATTTCTCATTGAAAATAAAACTAAATCATGTATTAAAATTTTCAAAGAAATTGGGATGTAGCTTTGGTGTTGTTGGAAAGATATCAATGGACATGATTTAATCAAATCTATTTTGTAAGATATGAAGTTAGGATGTGGGAGATATTGAATTTTAAATGGTTTTTGTGATTGAAAATTCAAATAAATTACCAAAAGCCAAATTTTGGAAAGACAAATCAGTTGAGAACATGGTCACACTTGTAGGTCTACCATTCAATTAAAGTATGATTTCCTTTCATATTTGACTTTTCAAAAATGGGATACATACCTTGCAAAACATTGTTCATATGTTGAGTTCATTTTATATTGTAATAAGTTCAAACTTGGGCTAAAATACATTGCAAGCAATACTGAATTTTAAGTAATTTTGATCATTAAAAAATCAGCAAAAATCCAAAATATGAAAAAAAAATTGGATTTTAAATTCTCTCACATTGAGATTTCCTAAACCACAAGGTTTCCTATTGCACTCTTGGAATTGGAAAGCTCTTGATGATTAAGGGTGCAACACATTGGTTTCATGAGCTATGGCACAAAAGTTATTGAGTATTGAAAAAATTTCTCAATATTAATTCAATTAATAAAAACATAAAAGTTTAATAGAATATGAGTGCATTTTTGGTATTATTGGAAATATCTCAATGGTTAGGATTTAATGAAATTTATTTCATAATTTTCAAACCTATTGAATTTTGACTAATTTTGTCATGAACAATCAAATAAATTTTTAAAATGAGGGTTTGAAAAGAAAAACTAATTGAATAACATGTTCACACTTAGAGAAAGCATGTTTACCATGCAGTTTAAGTATGATTTCCTTTCATATTTGAGTATTCAAACATTAGATGTATACCTTCCAATACAATGTTCAAATGTTGAATTCATTCTATTATATAATAGGTTCACACTTGGGCCAATAGTATAGGCCACACTAATAAGTATTAACAAGATGGTTGTTTTGAGTTCTAGTATTTAAGCTTGCATTTTTTGCCTTTCATTTAACATTTGTGTATGTAAATACTTGTTAAATAATTACTATTGTATTAAGGTGGAATGTTGTAAAACGAAATTTGACCTTCAAAAATTGCCATGGCCCTCCAATTTCAAGAAAGGTTTTTTATTGTTGGGAAGTATCTTTTGGTTTTTGAGAGGTAAAACCTTTTATTCTACATGGATATTCCAATTTTTTTAACCTTGTAAATGATCCACCATTTGTCAAAACTTTTCGATAGGTTTTTATATTTGTTAATGCCCTTGATCAAAAGCATAATTAAAAGCAAGTTCAAGCTCTAAGGTCCTATCTTGCATGGGCCTTTCTATTAGTAATGGCCTTGACCAATATAAAACAACATGTTTCTCTTCTATGTTCTAGAATTTCATGCCTAGCTGTTAACTACTAATTATAACCCCAAAGTTCATTGTGACAATTATTAACACACACACCAAGGCTTGTAGCCTTTCCCCTTGGGTTTCCTAGTGTGTAATATGCACAAGTCTATAAAATATCAATGTACTTGAATGTGTGATTAAACTTTAGGTTATAAGCCAATGGCACACAAATTGGAAAACTCCTTTGCCTCTCAATAACAACTAACAACCCAACCAACATAGTGATAGGAAACTTGCCACTAACGCAACAACACTAGTGGGAGGGATTACACAACAATTAGTCAAATTATGTGCATTACTTCACCCCATTCTGTAGGTACAACAATCTTTGACTTATTATAACAAACTAAAAATGAAAAGTGGATGTTGCAACTTTCCCCATTTGCTATTGGTGTCACACTCCACCATTTGTGGGTCTAGTAAATAGCGGTTATTTGCACAAAAGTTTGGTGGCTATCAACTTGTCATGCACCAACTCCATTCAATCTTTGAACCAATGAAAAACCGCCAATTTTTCTTGCCTCCAAATCAATTAAAAACCTTTCATAGGCATATATTTATCTTCTAAAAATCTAATGGTTTAAACGACTTGCCAATGCAACTCCATATGAAGCTACAATGAGTTTCCAAAAAAAATTCAAATTAGATTTTCAAAATTAATTAAATTTGAAATCACAAATTGATTTCAAATCATGAACATGCCGTGGTTTCAACTAATTGCAATAAACTACTATGACCTTAGAGAAAGCCAATAAAAGACTCGTAGACCAATAATAACAACATGGGCACCACTAATAGGAAGAACATTGCCAATGGTCCTTCATACAACCTCCAATTTGTCCACAAAATATTTGATGTAAATGTTGTGATCAACAATAATCTTCACACTCTTTGTTATAATCATGCACTACCTAGCCATGTAGCTAGGTTTGCTATTCAAAAGAAATGAACCCACTTCTTTTGTGTTTTTTTCCTTTTTGTTGCCAATGGTTTTTGATGTAGCTCCACAAGGACCATAACATGTAGGAGCTCCACCCATAACATGTTTTTACAAATGAGTTCCATACCCCAAGTTTTGGCATGCTTTGGGTTCAATTCCCAAGGGGGCAACCATTAAAAAATTGCTCATGAAATAGACCAAGCTATTAATGAATAAAATAACACCTTAAAGTTTAAAAATAATGTAACCAATATTTTTGTTACATAAAAGACTTATAAAAAGATTTGAAAATCTTGAAAATGACAAAATTTTGGGAGAATTTGAATATGAACCTTACTGTAATAGTGTATTGAAACATTTTTCGGTTCATAAGATTTTTTTAAAAATGTCTTTTGGTTTTTAAATCATGTAATAAAAAAAAATTCCTTTAGATAACCAACCATGCTCAACCACATTAGTTTGACTAATTAACCCATTCCTTTTTAAGGACTTGCCCAGAACATATATTTAATATAAAACATGACACAAAATGGAAAATGATGTATTTTATGGCAAGACTTGTTGCAAAATTATTTCACCCAAACCTATGGAGTGGACCACAATGAAAAACTTTACATCAGTGGCAAAATTTGTATCAATACATTACATCCTTGCAATATTGACATCGGAAGACATGGAATCTATAAAATGAAATGAAAACAAAATTTTCAACAAAGAATTTGAAGAAGAAATTTACATGGAATAACTTAAAGGATTCACACAACAATGTGTGGAAACTTGACAAGTCCTTATATCTTGGTTCAAACAATCTTAAAGAGCATGGAACAAAAAAGTTGAATGTCTTCGGAGAAATAATGGATTTGTGACAAGTGAAACATATTTTAATGTCCATGTTTCATAAGAGGGAAATGTCAAGTTTTTCATCATCCGTTACATCTTATCTTGATGTCCAATGACTATTCAAGAAAGAGGTTTTGTTAAAAGTTTGAAATAAAAGATTTTGGATAATTGCATTCCTTCCTAGGCATTAAATTGGAAAGGAATCAAGCGTAGTGCCATGTCAAGTGGTTGCTACTAAAAGGTTTCATGGTAGCTTTTAGGATAAACAATGGCTTGTTAAACATTAGTCAACAACTACTTTAAGGTTGGGAAGCTAGCTTGAAAGTAGTTGCCTATGCTTTTCCACCACATTTCTAGCTGCATGTAAAAGTTTTTTTGGTCTTATGTTAGTTTCATGCAAGTCATAATTTTATGATTGTAGCTTGAGTGACATTTCAAGCCATGTGTTTTCCTTATTAATCAATACAATTACCTCTTCTGATAAAGCTCCAATGTTTCATATCTTGTTCATTTGTAGCTGTCTCCAATACTATCAAAGGTGGGCTTTACACATATTTTGCAACATTATTACCTTGTGAAATAAATTGCTTCTCATTGACATTGAAGCACTTCGTCCACAGCAGTGCACAAGCAACCACCAACACACCACAAGGGACTGGATGGTGTGTGAAAAAGAAACTCATTTCCATTGGGTTCCAGCTCCCTAGCTAACCATGGTGATTAGCTCAGTTTCTGCTTTTACTACCTACCTAAAAACAACCCCTAGCCATGAACTATGTCCTAACCACACACATTCAGATCTTACCTAGTAGCCAACTATTATCCTACCTACCTACAACACCTATCCTTGAAAGGATAGGTTGCCAAGGTGAATTCCATAAAACTGTTTTGGGGTTCATCCACAACTGCAGCAAAGGAGTCTTCCAATGGATGGTGCACCAGTAGCTGTTTGGTTCACTCTAGCCATGAAGTCCTTCCACATCTCAGTGACATTGATGCCCTTCCTCCTCCTTGACATGAAATGTGTTCAATTTGTGCTAAAACAAACAAAGAAATGACAAAGGGAAAGCAAGCCAGCCTCACACACCTCCTGCTTCAAAGTTCAATCCAGCAATTAGTAAGCATAATACCCAAAGTGGTGATGGTGAACCAGGGAAAACTGTGGAGGATAAAACCAGTCAAGGTGTCTGACTGAAGCATTCAATGATTCCAACATGTTGCACAGTACAACTTCTCTGACTGCTTTTAGGTGTGTTATATCAATCACACTAACTGCTTTAAGAATGTGGAGTAGTTATGACTTCCCAAGAGTTGTGCAAGTCCCCCAAGTCTACAAGCAGTACATCATGTTAAATTTTGGCAGATGAGTGTTAAAAAAGAGGATGATATATGTACAACTGTTGTCTATGTTCGAAAATCTCATGAAAACCACTTAGTGCAGTTTAGCCATGCAAAAATTGTTGGGTTTCCCTGACATGTCATTGTTGAGCCATTTATGTGGAGTGTCCATAGAAAAGTAGCAGGGCCGCATACCATTATAATAAGCCCTCTGTGCATGTCTGCCCTAGGACCTCCATGCATGGTGCAATCCAGAACGAGCGCAACTAGGTTGTCAGAGCATTGTCCTGAGGTAGACCACCTGCATTGTGTCACTCAATGATATCATGTTCAAGAGATTCATCAGTATCAATCACATTCACATAAGCTGTGCAGGTAAATTCTCAAAAATCAAAGATATAAGAGCGTTTCCAAACAATCATCTAAGGGCTACCAGTTTTGTGGTGACAGTCAGTGGAGTTGATTTCAACCCTGGTGTGCAAATTCCTGCAATGATTGTGCACAAAAGGCTTCCAGCTATGATGAAGATTATGTGCATCTGCTGCATAGGGCTCTTTGGTAGAGTGCAACTTGCTTAACCAAGTTGTCTTAAGGTGCGCCATGTATCTTCAAAGTCCTGAGGTGGAGCACAACTGAAATTGTGTTCCTCCTGTGTCCAAGGATGTGTAAACCTGCCATCAATCCATAAATCATCAACTCTTGGCTCTGAAGTTATAAAATTTCTGTTGAAATCCCAAGAAAAGCACATTGAAAAACCAATAAACATTGAATTTTGGAAATTTTTCTGAATCCAATGCTGACAAAGTGCTCCAGACATACCCAAGAGTGAGAGCATGCAAACAAGGACGTTGCAATCCTGTAACAAGCTGCCGCAACACTCCCTGATTTGATGGTGAAGCACGTGGAAGCAAACGTGCCAGTGCTGCCCCTGGAGTTCCCCCATAGGTTTCATCACCCAGTATTGGGTAGCCAAGATGCTGGGCATGCACTCTTATCTGCACTGTCCTCAAACGTCAAATCATCAATTTCTTACACCAAAGTAGCCCAAACCAAGGACACAGCTTTAAACTCTGAATGGATGCAAAAGATATCACCAGTCTGTAGAAGCCACTGCACTTTATCAGAACCTCTAATTGTAGATCTAGTGGAATAACCAATTTTTCCTGGCTTTAATGGGTATCAGGTGATGGCAACTGAGTGATATGGAACAGCACCTGATGAGTACGTCCAGTCTCCAGTCGCCATTCTACAAGTGCAGAACCCCCTTCAGCTATGACCTCCAGAACACGGAACCTTTATTCAACCACAGGAATTTCTGAGAAACTTCTAAACTTCCTACTCCAGCAAATCTTCTACAATTTTGTTAGCTCATTAGTCTTGTCACACATCACAGATGATAGATCTCTCAATGTGTTACATGACAATTTCTGTCTGGTAGATTGTCAGGAGATTGACAACAACTTCCAAACAACCACAGCACCCTTTTTTTTCTGCAATTTGACCATTGGTGAAAAGCATGTAATTAGGCGGTCTCTGACCAGATGCTCATTGGAAGATAGTACTACCTCTGAACTGTGGATCTCAGTAAATAGAGAAACAAGAAAATTTGTCACAAGACAAGAAGACCCACCAAACATTTCAACACAACATTGACCATATAGACATAAGAGATTAACAACACTTGGAAGGTTACACAACGAGGGTGTGGTCATAACCTTGTGAGGCACTCACAAAATGTCAGACCATCACCTTCATCATGAATAGCAGTTACTACCCCTGACTTCATCAGCCCGGCAATGGGTGTAGATAAGTGCATGAGAATCAGCCCAAAATTTTGAGGAAAAACCCTTATACCAACATCTACATCCTGAATTTCTGTCACATTTGTGGAAGTGAAAAGAGGACTCAGTCATGATGTTGGCTAGCACTCAAGGAACATAACTGATAAAAAAAGTCAGTAGTACCCTCATTCAAGCTGCGACAAGCCTGTGACGGTGAACTTCATTTTATTTTGGCTTGTATAAGCAAGCCTGTAAGCTTAAGGCATAGAGAGGCCTACAGAGGGTAGTGGTTGAGGCCTCCTCCACCCCCAACATATCCTTTAAGCATACCACAAGATTAGTATTAGAAAGTTGAGGGCTACAAAACATCCAGCATCTCCCATCATCCTCATTCCTCCAAGAGATCTATTTTCAAAGACAATGCAATAGAGATGCACCTGCTTGCAGCTGATCGTGCCCTGGGACCACCTTTTACATTCATAATTGCTGCCATCCGCTTCCGATCACGAGGATCCCGACCAATAGGAACTTCCACACGACCAGACATTAAGGTGGGAAGCCCACAAGTGAGGGAGACGTAGGATCGTCGAACAGTACGGGCTTTGAACTGGTCACACAAATGTTCATGTGTATGCTCATCCTGCAATACAATGTAAACTTGATAAAATCTGTTGGAGAATCAGAATGGAGATGACTGGTCACAGGAATCTCTTTTATCCACCATACCATCGCTGTCTAAACCTTTATCTCAGTATCTACCTAAATGTTGTCATGAAGCAAGTCTATAGAGCTTCTAGAAATAGCAACGGGGAGAAAAAGAAAACATGAAATGTCACCTTTGCCACAACAAGAAGGCCACTGGTGCCTTTATCTAACCGATGCACAATGCCGGGCCGTATAACTGGTGCTGGGCCTGACCACATAGCAACGATGCTACCTGGAGTCTCATCATCATCACTGTCATCATCAAGTTCCTCTGATTTGTGGGGTGGGTCTTGAAGGGCTGCTCTGGCATACCGCATGGCAGGCAGCCCACAGTGGTGGAGCAGTGCATTCACCAGTGTGCCCTCAGAATGGCCTGGGCCAGGATGCACCACCTGTCTTGCACCAGTACACAGCAGAAACAGGAAATGAGAGAAAAACAAATGCTCAAAGCATTTCACTTGGCATCATCAAGAGAGTCAAAACAATGGAAAACCATTGCAACAACATACTCTTGGAATGTTTCGCTGCATTGAAACAAGAGACATTTTACACACGTACCATGTGGGCAGGCTTGTTAATGACCAAGAGGTGCTTATCCTCATATTCGATATCCAGTGGGATATTTTCAGGTTTTGCATCCATTGGTTGCTGTAGAGAAAGCTGGCAATCAACTTGATCCCCTTCTTTCACCATGTATGAAACCTTCAGCCTCAAATAAGGAAGATGCCAGTCAATACACTCTAAAGTTAGTAGCACACCCCCACTGGGAGCTTTGCCAAGGATCCTAATTTGCACATACATAATCTATTTTAAAACATTTGCATGTCTGCACTCTACTACAGTATAGAATCAAGAGCTTGTTCAACTTCTGACCAAAATCCAATCATCAATACAGGGCTCAACCAACCAGCTAGAATTTCACATGCTAATAATGGGGGCATTGGTTTTCCACAGGCAATCAGTCTCACAGACACATTATTACCCAAGGAATTGGAGTTCTATGCACTACAGAATTGTGAAGAAGAAGAAGATATAGGAGGTAAAGTAAGGGAAAATGCAATACACCTTGTTCACAGGTTCACCATTCACTAGAATCAGTCCCTGTCGAATGCTGCTCTGGACTCGTGCTCTGCTAATCCTCGCCAACTGTCCTGCGAGCCATGCATCTAATCGCACCTTCTCTACACCATGCGGAACCGAACCTCTATATTCGAGCTCTCCTCCATTTGTCTGTTGATTCTCCACCTGAACAAGAAAAAAAGCTTCAATCTCAGGTTTAATTCTTCCAACTGAGAAGAAAAACAAAATCTTCAATCTCAGGTTTAAGGAAGCAGCAGAGTGCTCCTCGTCCCGAATAGAAATACTTTCCAAACACTTCAAGGAGGATGAAGAAGCCAGCAGACAATGATCTAGGAGAAGAAGAGAAGCTTCCTAATACATTGAAGCACGCCAGGCCAAAACAGATCCTCAGCAATACAGATTCACACGGAGGAAGAGGCCAGTTTGTTGCATGCATGCATGCTCACCCTCACCTTCACGACGTGCTCTTCTTGTGCACTTCTTTTGAAAGCTCGTAAGCATGTCCACGGATGCGAATGTGTGGTGAAGACAGGTAACAACAACAGCGGCACACAAAATTCTTGCTGCTTCCTAACGACGCTGCTGCTGCTGCTGCTGCGTAACCACCCTGGCGATGCCTGCTGAAGCCCCTGCTGCAGTATTAACAGCATCTTCTCTGTCTGTCTCTGCTCTCTTTCTCCCCCGCTGCTCTGAAATGGGGTTTTCTTCGTAACCCTAATCCTGCATCATTCAGACATCTGTCCCTTATCTATCTCCGTCTCTCTTCTCTCTCTGCTCTGAAATTGGGTTTTCTTCGTAACCCTAATCTTGCATTATCAGAGGGTAGCGAGAGGAGGGTTGCAACTGCAAGAGAGAGAGAGAGAGAGAGAGAGAGAGAGGAGTTGCCCATTTCAGCAGCGACGTCAAGACTCTTTCTCTTCTCTTCTTTTCCCTTCCCTTCCATTGCTGTAGCTGCTCGGGATCGATCCCATCCATCGATCGATCGAAGATTCTCGGAGTCCGGAGGTATGTGTCTCTCTCACACAGGATGTTGGTGTTTTCCGATCATGTGTGTTTGTGTTTGTTTTCTCTCTATCTCATATGATGATCTGCTTGCTTTTGGGGAGAGGAATCGCGTTGGTTTGATCGATTTCTGAGAGTGGATCTCGAGATCCAGTTGGGGAAAGAAAGAAAGGAAGACTGTTGTTGTGCTTCTTTCTTCTTCTTCTCTGCATCGTGGTGGTTTTTTTTTTCTTTTGATTTGCGCATGCGTGCACACAGGTGAGGGTTTCCTGCGGATCTTCCTTTCTCGGCTCTTGGTCGAAGCTTTGAGCGAGAGAGAGCTTGTACTGCGCATCACGCTCGTTGTCTTCGGTCGCCATGGCGACTGCTAACGCCCCCATAACGATGAAGGAAGTGCTCACGCTGACGAGCCTGGGCATCAACCAACAGTTCATCACCTTTACGCATGTGACTATGGAGTCTGACAAGTTCATCTGCGTGCGCGAGACATCGCCGCAGAACAGCGTGGTTATCATAGACATGTCCATGCCTTCACAACCGCTGCGACGTCCCATCACGGCAGACTCCGCCTTGATGAACCCCACCAGCAAGATTCTTGCCCTCAAGGCTCAGATTCCTGGTACCACTCAAGACCATCTCCAGATCTTCAACATTGAGTTGAAAGCTAAGATGAAGTCTTACCAGATGCCTGAGCAGGTTGTGTTCTGGAAGTGGATCACTGGGAAGTTGCTGGGACTTGTCACACAAACTTCTGTGTATCACTGGTCCATCGAAGGTGAGGCAGAGCCACTGAAGATGTTTGACAGGACTGCAAATCTGAGTGGCAACCAGATCATCAATTACCGATGTGATCCAACGGAGAAGTGGCTTGTGCTTATTGGCATTGCTCCTGGAGCAGCTGAGCGTCCACAGCTTGTCAAGGGAAACATGCAGCTGTTTTCAGTTGATCAGCAGCGGAGTCAGGCATTAGAATCACATGCTGCATCTTTTGCATCTTTTCAGGTGGCAGGAAATGAGACCCCTTCGCTCTTGATTGCATTTGCAACAAAATCGATCAGTGCAGGTCAGCTTACATCAAAGCTGCATGTCATTGAGCTGGGTGCTCAGCAAGGGAAACCTGGATTCTCCAAGAAGCAGGCAGATCTTTTTTTCCCTCCAGATTTTGCAGATGATTTCCCAGTTGCAATGCAGATTTCAGCAAAGTACAAGCTTATATATGTTATCACAAAGCTTGGACTTCTGTTTGTTTATGACTTGGAGACTGCCACTGCTGTCTACCGCAACCGCATCAGCCCTGATCCTATCTTTTTGACAACTGATGCTCCATCTGTGGGTGGATTCTATGCCATGAATCGAAGAGGACAAGTACTCCTTGCCTCAGTGAATGAGGCGACAATAGTTCCATTTGTCAGCAATCAGGTACTGAATTGTCTCACAGATGTTTGCACAGACCTAGGACTTCTGTGATGATGTTCCAGCACCATTATGGTTTTTGCACATTGTTGGCCCTTGATGCTGTTTTTGTTGAATTTGAGGATCTCTGATGTTGTGTCTTTCCAGAAGCCATATGCACTTCTGGTTTAGGTGTTTTTCTTTGGTCTGTCTGTTGTGCACTAAGCCTTCATTTTTCTTTGTAATTTGTTCAGCTCAATAACTTGGAGCTGGCAGTTAGTCTTGCTAAGCGCAGCAATCTTCCAGGAGCTGAGCACTTGGTATGTAACCTCATCTATGGCACGTCTCTGAATTGGGATGTTTGCATCCAACCACTGAGTATTCCCAGCAGCTTGTTCTTTGGAGAACCTCACAGATAGAGTCAAACCCAGCTTCCATATTCCGTCTTCTCTCACCCTTGATGTTGTCATTTTCACATACGTGAAATGCCTCACACTGGTGTATGGTTTCTGGTTCATATAGGTAGTGCAACGATTTCAAGAATTGTTCTCCCAGCTGAAGTACAAGGAAGCTGCAGATCTTGCAGCAGATTCACCCCAAGGGATTCTCCGGACACCAGACACTGTTGCCAAATTCCAGAGTGTTCCTGTGCAACCAGGGCAGACCTCACCTCTGCTCCAGTATTTTGGGACCCTGTTGACAAAGGGGAAGTTAAATGCCTACGAATCTTTGGAGCTTTCACGCTTGGTTGTGAACCAGAACAAGAAGAACCTGCTGGAGAACTGGTTGGCAGAAGACAAGCTGGAGTGCAGTGAGGAGTTGGGAGACCTTGTCAAGACTGTGGACAGTGACATGGCTCTTAAAATCTACATCAAGGCCAGGGCTACACCAAAAGTGGTTGCAGCATTTGCTGAGCGTGGGGAGTTTGATAAAATCCTCATCTATTCAAAACAGGTTGGCTACACTCCAGATTACCTGTTCCTGTTGCAATCAATCCTAAGATCAGACCCCCAGGGTGCTGTGAACTTTGCCCTCATGATGTCACAATTGGAAGGTGGTTGTCCAGTGGACTACAACACTATTACAGACTTGTTTCTCCAGCGCAACATGATCAGGGAGGCAACAGCTTTTCTGTTGGATGTGCTGAAACCTAATTTGCCAGAACACAGCATGCTTCAGACAAAGGTCTTGGAGATCAACCTGGTCACATTTCCCAATGTTGCTGATGCAATATTAGCAAATGGAATGTTCAGCCATTATGACCGCCCTCGAGTTGCACAGCTTTGTGAAAAAGCCGGTCTCTACATGCGTGCCCTTCAGCATTACACAGAGCTGAATGACATTAAGCGCGTTGTTATCAACACTCATGCCATTGAGCCTCAGGCTTTGGTGGAGTTCTTTGGAACTCTGTCAAGAGAATGGGCATTGGATTGCATGAAGGAGCTTCTGGTGGTCAACATGCGAGGGAATCTCCAGATCATTGTACAGGTGGCCAAGGAGTATGCAGAGCAGCTGGGTGTGGATGCATGTGTGAAGCTTTTTGAACAGTTCAAGTCCTATGAGGGTCTCTATTTCTTCCTGGGGGCATACTTGAGTTCTAGTGAGGACCCTGAAATCCACTATAAGTACATTGAGGCTGCAGCAAGGACTGGCCAAATCAAAGAAGTGGAGCGTGTTACTAGAGAGTCCAACTTCTACCCTCCAGAGAGAACCAAGAACTTCTTGATGGAGTCCAAGCTACCAGATGCACGGCCACTTATCAATGTCTGTGACCGCCATGGTTTTGTGCCTGATCTCACCCACTATCTGTACTCAAACAACATGCTGCGGTATATTGAAGGGTATGTTCAGAAGGTCAATCCACAGAATGCTCCTTTGGTTGTAGGTCAACTTCTTGATGATGACTGCCCAGAAGACTTCATCAAGGGTCTCATCTTGTCAGTCCGATCTCTGCTGCCAGTAGAGCCTCTCGTTGATGAATGTGAGAAGCGCAATCGACTGAGATTGCTAACACAATTCTTGGAGCATTTGGTGAGTGAAGGGAGTCAAGATGTGCATGTGCACAATGCTCTTGGGAAAATTATTGTTGATACCAACAACAATCCAGAGCACTTCCTCACCACAAATCCTTACTATGACTCCCGGGTTGTGGGCAAGTACTGTGAGAAGCGTGACCCCACTCTTGCTGTTGTGGCATATCGTCGCGGCCAGTGTGATGATGAACTTGTTAATGTTACTAACAAGAACTCATTGTTCAAGCTTCAAGCCAGATATGTGGTGGAGCGTATGGAACCAGAATTGTGGGCAAAGGTGCTTGATGAGGCAAATCCTTTCAGGCGGCAGCTTATTGACCAAGTTGTTTCCACAGCACTGCCAGAGAGCAAGAGCCCAGAGCAGGTTTCAGCCACAGTCAAGGCTTTCATGACAGCAGATTTGCCCCATGAGCTAATTGAGCTTCTTGAGAAGATTGTCCTTCAGAACTCTGCTTTCAGTGGCAATCCTAACCTTCAAAATCTTCTCATCCTGACAGCTATCAAGGCTGATAAGACTCGAGTCATGGACTACATCAACCGGTTGGACAACTTTGATGGCCCAGCAGTGGGAGAAATTGCTGTTGGTGCAGAGTTGTATGAAGAGGCATTTGCTATCTTCAAGAAGTTTGACCTCAATGTGCAAGCAGTGAATGTGCTTTTGGATAACATCCGCAGCATTGATCGGGCTGTGGAGTTTGCAGCCCGAGTGGAAGAGGATGAGGTGTGGAGTCAGGTTGGTAAGGCACAGTTAAGAGAAGGACTGGTTAGTGATGCTATTGAGTCCTTCATCAAGGCTAATGATGCCACCCAGTTCAATGAGGTAATCAATGAAGCCTCTAATGTCAGGGCGTATGAGGACCTTGTCAGATACTTGCTAATGGTACGCAAGAAGGTGAAGGAGCCCAGGGTGGACTCTGAACTTATCTATGCTTATGCCAAGATTGATCGGCTTGGAGATATTGAGGAGTTCATTGTGCAGCCAAATGTAGCCAACTTGCAGACTGTTGGCGACCGACTGTTTGATGATGCACTATATGAAGCTGCCAAGCTGATATTCACACACATATCCAACTGGGGCCGGCTTGCCAGCACCCTTGTCAAGCTTCAGCAGTTCCAAGCAGCAGTTGATGCTGCCCGGAAGGCGAACAGTGCTCGGACCTGGAAGGAAGTCTGCTTTGCTTGTGTTGATGCTGAGGAATTCCGGTTGGCTCAAATCTGCGGTCTCAATGTTATTGTCCAGGTTGATGACTTGGAAGAGGTCAGCAGTTACTACCAGAACAAGGGCCGCTTTGATGAGCTCATTATGCTCATGGAAAGCGGGCTCGGTTTGGAGCGTGCTCATATGGGTATCTTCACAGAGCTTGGAACTCTGTATGCCAGGTACCGCCCAGAGAAGTTGATGGAGCATCTCAAGCTTTTTGTCACCCGTATTAACATTCCAAAGCTTATCCGTGTCTGTGACGAGCAACAGCATTGGCAGGAGCTTACATATCTGTACATTCAGTATGATGAGTATGACAATGCAGCAGCAACCATGATGAGTCATTCTCCAGAGGCTTGGGAACATATGCAATTCAAGGATGTTGCTGTCAAGGTTGCAAATGTGGAGCTTTACTACAAAGCTGCACTCTTCTATCTGGAGGAGCACCCTGGGCTCATCAATGACCTTCTCAATGTTTTAGCTGCTCGAGTTGACCACACTCGTGTGGTTGACATGATGCGCAAGGCTGGACATCTGCCCCTGGTAAAACCATACATGGTTGCAGTACAGAGTGCTAATAATAGTGCAGTGAATGAAGCTCTCAATGAGCTTTACCTTGAGGAGGAAGATTATGACCGCCTCAGGGAATCCATTGATCTGTATGATAACTTTGATCAAATTTCCATGGCACAGAGGACTGAGAAGCATGAGCTTCTGGAAATCCGACGAATTGCAGCCTATATCTACAAGAAGGCTGGCAGATGGCGGCAATCAGTTGCACTTTCAAAGAAGGATAACCTGTACAAGGATGCTATGGAGACCACATCCCAATCAGGAGACCGAGAGCTTGCAGAAGAGTTGCTCACCTTCTTTGTTGACCAGGGCAAGAAGGAATGCTTTGCTGCTTGCTTGTACACTTGCTATGATCTCATCCGTGCTGATGTAGCAATGGAGCTGGCTTGGATGCATGGCATCACGGACTTTGCGTTCCCATATATACTACAGTTGCTGCGAGAGTACTTGACAAAGGTAGACGATCTCATCAAGGACAAGCATGATGCATCTTTAGAGGCAAAGTCCAAAGAAAATGAAGAGAAGGAACTAGTTGCTCAATCAAATATGTATGCGCAGCTTTTGCCCCTGGCACTACCAGCTCCTCCACTAGCAGGAATGGGTGGGGGTTTTGATGGGGGCATTCCAATGCCAGGTTATGGTGGCATGCCAGCATATGGTATGCCACCAATGGGTAGTTATTAGAGAGAGCATTTGTACCATGCATTATACATGGAATGTAAGAACTTCAACAACACAGCAGGATGGCTTTCAAGAATGGAGACGGCAGCTATATCAGATAGGCTGTAGTGCTGCACAAAATGCTGGTTGGTTTCTGAGATAGAAAATTTGATGTGTGAGGAGGTTGCTGCAGTGGGTTCCTTTTTTCTAATAGAATTTCAAATAGGAGTAATGAGTTTTCATTGCCGGACCTTGGATTCAAAGTTGTTCCACAATTGAATACTGTGAGATTTTCTGCATGTGCTCTCTGCTGGGCATGCTTGAACATTGTTAGGATAGATGGTAATGTCAAGCTGTGATGAATTCTAGTTCAGTCAGATGGGTCTCTTGACAGAGGGTACTGACTTCGGGACAAGATTCCAAAACAACTTTGAGTTTCATCAGAAGGTGGTTCTCTTTTTGGGGATCTCGACACAACCATTGCTGGGGGATTTGGGAAGCAGGACAAGCAGGCAGTGTCCTGTGGTACAAGGGAAAACACTTTGGCAGCTGCAGGTTGGAACATTTTTCACTTCCTTTTTTTTGGCTTCATGATTTGATCTCACAGAGAGTTCTTTGTCAATGTTGCAGCCAGAAAACCAGCTCTACAGTATTATAGCTCTTGTTGGTGTCTGCTGAAAAGATCTCTGTAGTAGTAGCTGTTGTTGCTCTGTTTGAATGCTCTACCATAGTCTCTCTGATTGTTTCTGCTGGATGTGTGTACTGAGGATATGCCGTAAATAAAAATAATTCTTTAGCTTTGAAGTTACAATCTGCTGATTTGGTACTGTTGTTCTTTTGTTACATCCTTCAGTTTGGCACAAATCGAAGCTTCTTTAGTCAAATCTAAGTTCTACAAACCACCCTATTCAAGCATAGTGAAAGCTTTTTGAGAAAATTGATTTAGGTTATTGACACTCTTTGTTCTCTGTTTTCTACTATTGTATGTTGCAGTAGATTTTGCTATATTATCTACTACCTTGGTGACCCTCGCTTTCTATTCCTTGATGGATTTTCTTGTTGTCTTCAGCATCAAACACAATAAAACTGCTTTCATAGTTATTTTATCATGCCAACTTCCTAGTTCTCTCAGCCTAGCATGAACGGTACCTCCTATTGGTTTTCAACTACCATTGCCATATGAGTTGCAAGCATCCAAGACTGTCTTACTTCCCAATAACAGCTTATGATTCAAGTTGTTTATGAGTTCTAAAAATGCACAACCCGTTGATTCTCAATCTGATAATGATTTCCACTTCAACCTGATTTTACATGCACACAGTATTGTATTCTAGATGCATTCTAGACCTAAAGATGAACTTTCTGCTATTATCATGCTGTATTGTACTACTGTTGATGGTCCCTAAACTGGTGTGAGACTGGCACTTTTGTTCATACTGGTGTGTGTTTTTTGTTTTTTGTTTGTTCTGTCTTTCCTACTTTGGTTCTTTCTGTGGCTTCCTGAGGAAGTGAAAACCTTGCTGTTTTTTCTTCATCATGAGAATGGAGATTTCTCTATTCTTATGAAAGATATGTATCTTGAATTTGACATAAGACAGAATGTCTTCTAGAGCTGTTGGCAAACAATCAGTTTGCCAAATACTTTGTCACTCCCACATTGCTAACTTTGTGCCTGATTTGACAGTAAATCTGCACCACATGACACCATCCCAATTGCATTTAGTTTCTTGTCTGGTGATGATAGCAGTGCAACAAACTGCTTGGATATTCTACATTGGGGAAACTGCAAACAAATAGATATGAAAAGCCAACTGGTCAAGTTTCTTGGTCTTTGTGGACTTAATTTTAAGTTCTGTTCCACTGTTGTGGCACACCTTACTGGCAGCTGTATGAGGCTGAATGGAACCTGTGCTCTGCAACTCATCAGAGAGTGCTCCTTCCTCCTGCCTTCCATTGCGCCTCTCCAACCAGATTGATAGTTTTGCTAACAATCTCATTGTCAATGTGGAATGTTCTCCTAAGCTAGTTGTTGAAGCAAAGTTCTGCTGTCCCATAGAAGTGATATTGATTGTCTTTGCACATTCTCAACCACAATTGATATTGTTGAATCCTTCATTTGAAAGCCTGTGATGTTTCACTGTTTGCCTTCTGTATCCACTAATGTCTGCCCGACAGAGGCAGTTCTTGTTTGAACAGATGTTGATAAAATTGCAGAGAGACCTCCACAACAACAATTTTAAGGTAACACAACAATGGGTGCAGCCAGAGCCTTATGATAGTCAGACACAAAAGCGCCAGACCGTCACCTTCATCCTCAATAGCAATAACAAGCTGCCATGGCACTTCATCAGCTCCCGATATCAGATGAACAGCTTGTCTGAACAGCTGACAAACTAGCTATAGTTTCAGTGCCAGGATATATGGTTGGCCGTTCTCCAACACTTCAAGTCATCTCCCTGGCTTGTAATCCAACAGCCTGATTCATTTCAGACTGGTGCACCCTTCCTGTATTGAGGCTGTGCTACATTAGAAGTCATCATGAACCATAGTGCTAACCAATATGCAAACTGCACAAAACATCTCAGTACTTCCATGAGAATCTCAGGTACAAGCAGGAAAACTTGACACTTCATGACTACAGTTTTCACACAAATCTGGAGTTAATCAGACAAGAAACACAACATTCATGAGGAGTCTCCAACATGTGGCTTGCTGTATCTAGATAATAAAAATAATGATGTCTATCTATAGCTACCTAGAAACCTTCCCAATGCTACTTCAAACCCTGAACCTACACTTTCACCTACTTATGTCTTTGCCCTTGTCAAGAGAATGTGGGTGGAAGTTATCAACTTTGCCCCTCTTTTGCTTTTGATGTTCATCTACATATGGATTACTCCCCTGCAATTGATCAAATACAACAATTACTCTACCAGTTGTAATGATCTTTTAACAATTTCCATTTGGGAGATTTTTGTGTTGAGAATCTTCACGAATTTTTGTAGCATCCAATTCCACCATGATCGCCATTTTAAGACTTGTGGTGTTTTCCATGGTATTCTCTTGCAGAATTGAATGAAAATTTCAATGAGATGTTTTTGTCAATCTTTAGCGAGCAATGCCATCATCACCATCGTTTTGATCATGAACTTTTTAAGATTTGTAATTGTGAAGGGCTTGAGCAGCAACCATTCTAGAAGTTGGAAAACTTGTGCAATTATGATGGGTAGATTTTGGAATCCACAAGAATCTAGATGATATGCTTATCGATGCATGCAAGAAAATGCTCAATACCACATTTTGCCCTCTTGGAAGATGCTTAACTATTCAACATGGTGAACTCCCCACACCCTTCTATCACCATGATGTTTTGAAAGGTTCAACTACCCCAAATACACATTTACCAATCCGTGCACAACTACCCAATGTCTGACTTTTACTAGCAATAAACACATGAAGCAATATTTATGTGCTTCAAATT
>Ga0209208_10003917_pt1 | contig 21263 bp, 12 predicted proteins | sample S1TSphfallax_3_FD_187694 | JGI IMG/M metagenome (GOLD analysis project Ga0209208, IMG submission 187694) | Host-associated microbial communities from peat moss isolated from Minnesota, USA - S1T2_Fd - Sphagnum fallax MG (SPAdes) (version 2) | ecosystem: Host-associated > Plants > Peat moss >...
GTTTTAATTTTTTTTTTTCCTTTTATTGGCCAGCATAACAATTGGCCTAAGTGGTGACATTTTAAATAGTCTCTCACTTTTTATACTTCACATTTTTCAGGTTTATGAGTGGGGATGGGAGAACAATTAACATTGTATGTTGCCTATGGTAAGATACTAATAGAGGCCCAATTGGGGTGGGTATGGATGGAGATGCTCTCAATAAGTAAAGTGCACCAATTTGGAAATATTCCTGGGTTATTTTAACTTAAATTTTATAAAAAAAAATTGGCTAGTCATAGTGATTAGCTCAATTGGTGACATTTAAAAATAGTCTCCCAGTTTTTTATTTTCCGCGGTGAGGGACCAAAAAAAGAAAAACCAGTGCAAATGTGAAACCAGGACCCTTTTTTTTTTGGAGAGAGAGAGAGAGAGAGAGAGAGAAAGTGGCCATATTTTGAGGGAGAAAAGGGTCACATGTCACCATATTTAGGCAAAATTTGGCTCATTCCTCTTGTGGATGATTTGCCAATCCACAAAATTGAAAAAAATATTTTTTAAAAAGAAAATTAATATATAATATTTTAAATATTTTTATAAAAAAAACACCATGTCTCCCACTTGTACTTTCCACTTTTTCAAATGTTAATAATGGGTATAGGGAATGGGGAATAGAAAAATTTAACACTGTGTGTGTTGGATATGGTAAATACTGGTACAAATAGCCAGGGGTTGTTATGTCCAGGGGGGGGGGGTTCTTGTGGGGTTGTTGTGTTAGTTATAGGAGTGGAGATGCTCTGTGAGAGTGAAGGAAGTGCAGCAAATTGGAAATATTCCTTTCCTGGTTTGCTGTGAACTTGAAAAAACACACACACATAGTTAGTGGTGGGAGTAATTATTATTTGCTGCCAGTTTGACCAGTTATGGCAGACCACTTGGAGGTTGCAGAACTTGCACCAGGCCCCCAAAGATACTCTCTGAGCCTCTCTCTCTCTTTCTCTCTCTCTTTCTCTCTCCCCCTCTCCCTCTTCTCTCTCTGTGTCTCTCTCTCACGCAGAGACACACAAACACACACACACACTCACACACACAGTGAGCGCTACTGCCACGAATTGCATTGAAGAGTGTGGGGGAGAGAGATCAGACCAATGACTCTTAGAGTCGCCGCCTAAGACAGACGAAACGGAAGTGCTGAAGAAAAACGTTGGATAATAATTTGCAGCCAGAGACAGGCCAGACAGAAAAAGCAAAACAAAAGGAGAAACCCGTTTCCCAACACAAAACAGTAGCATTAGTAGTAGCAGTAGTAGTATTAATGACTCAGACTCTTGACTGGCACAAAGAGAGAGGGCGAGAGAGAGAGAGAGAGAGAGAGAGAGATTATTTACTTATTTATTTAATTTTATATTATATAAATATTTATCTATTATATTATTTATTATTTATTATTAATTTATTACTTTTTTTGGGTTTTTGCCTCCCTTCTGCAATAGTATCAATAAAAGCTGAACCAAGCCAACGTCATCAAACACTGGCGACATCCCGCCGCCAAAAACCAAAAACATTCCGGTACTGATTGGTGTGGTCACTGGCTGGAGGACTGGTCTGGCTCCTTAAATTAATTAATTAATTACTTACCAAATTCAAATTTTCAAAAAAAAGAAAAAAAAAAAGGGTGAACTAGCCAGCAAAACCCATGATGGTACTACCGTGGTAAAAAATTTCCAAAAATCCATTTTAATTATTTCAAAAAATATATTACCAATGTCTCATGTTTTTTTTAAAGACTAAAATTAGGGTCTTGGAGTTCAAATCACCTTAAAAATAAAATGGAGGTATGAACGTGGTGGGTGCATGGTTCACCCCAAGGCCATGAACCAGCACTCTCACATTTTGGGACCATGGTAAACTCTCAAAATTCATCTAAAATTGTTTCTAAAAAGGAAAAATAAAATAAAATAGCCCGTGCTTGAGTCCAACAAATCTAACATTTCTTGGGTTTAATTTTGGTCACCAAGAGGCCTTACTCAAGAAGGTGACGGGTATTGGGGTGGGTGCTAGTTCACCCCTTCCCACCCAACCTTCACCCCCCCTACTCAACTAATTCTTTGTGAAGTGATGTAAGACATGGATGACAAGGACCCAATGAGAAACAAAGGTTTTTCCTGTCCAGACACCATCCATCCAAAATACTGTAATTATTGTACAAGGGCAGCTTCAACACATCCATTGAATTAGTAATTCCATTTGAAGATTTTGTATGGAAAAAATTAATATTTCCATTAGATTCTTTATATTCGTTTTGAAAATCCTTTAAATTTTATTATTTTTAATATTTTCAATATTTTTAAGAATTATATAATTTGTTTTGAAGCTGCTCTGGTAGTGTGCACTGATTCTTTGTGAAGGCATGTGAGTCATGGATGACAGGGACTCAATGAGAAATGTTTTTTTGTCCAGCCAACATCCATCCAAAATGGTATACTGATTCTTTGTGAAAGCATGTAAGTCATGGATGATAGAGACCCAATGAGATTTTTCTTTTTTTGGTCCAGCCAACATCCATCCAAAAAATAGTGTACTAATTCTTAGTGAATGCATATAAATCATGGATGAGAAGGACCCCGTGAGAAAAAGTTTTCCTGTTCATCCAGTATCCATCCAGATATAGTGCATTGATGGGTGCTGGTTCCATAGCATGTGCATTGGTTAACCCTTTTTGCATTTAAGAGCAGAATATAATGTTTTTAAAGCTTTAAATGCACAACCCAATTTTTTAAGTTCTACATTTTCATCATGCGCTTTCCCCACGCCTTTATGTGCTCTCTCTCTCTCTCTCTCTCTCATACACTTGGGAGTGTTCTCTTGTGATGTAGCAAAAGTGGTGATCATCCATAAGAAGATTTAGCCAAATTTGACTATAAATGGCATATGAAAGTTTTAGAAAGTTAGGCATCCATTTATGTTTTTGGCTACCCACTGGCGCATGCACACCAATGGGCTTGCAATACAAAATGGAAGAGCAATTTCATTACAGAAGAATGAGGCATCTAGAGCAGCAATCTCATGGCCAAAGAAGAGTTAGTTTTTTCAAAATATGATGAATCTCATTACAATCAAAGAATGCATCAATTTGGAATCAGAATCCTTGTTTCAAAAAGAATGGTTATTCTTGAATAGCAACCTCATTACTAAAACAAAATTACACAAGTAATGTGCTAGATAGAGCCTTGTCTCTCAGTATGAGGAGGAAGATTGCATGGTTGAGTTTCTATCCATAAATGCTAAGGGTTTGTGCACCCCCTACCCCTCACTAAAATTAGAGAAGCATGTGTTAAAAAAGCTCCAAATTTCTTGTTAAAAACTCCTTGCAATTTTGCATGTCTTGTGCATAGGTCACATGCAAAAAGACATGAAACATTTTTTATGTATTGCTTCACTAAGGCAAACACTTAAAAAAAACAATTTCAAGGCACCAATTTGAACAATCTCATTGGCCACATAGGCTCTTTTATTTATTTATTTATTTAAAAAACTATTTTAACACCCAGGCACAAGCCTATTCCACAGACCAAGTAGATTTGTGTATGTTCTTTTACACTAGTACCATAACCCTTGTCTTTACACAGATCAGGTTTAAAAACATGAATGATGAATCTGGAAGAGCAATCTTAGAGCAATTACATTATCCCAAAATAATAATAAATAAATAAATAAAATTGAATAATCAATGGGGAAGAGCAATTTCAGTTCAAAAAGAAAGAGAGGTCAATCTGCAATATCAAAATCATTGCAAAATAAAATTAAAAATATTATCATTCTTTGAATAGCAATCATTAACAAAAAAGATTGGTGCAATCTGCTGCACCTCAATTTGGTTGTGTGCAATAATTTTTGGGGCATAAATTATAATCACTTTATTTGCAGTTGGGATGACAGACTCCTCCTGCATGGATTTCAGGTTGTGTGTGGAAAATAACAAATAACAACACACCCCACACACACCCCAAATCTTTGTCCCAAAAAAGGCATTCTGGGATGATTGCAATTGGGTATGTGCAAATTCAGCTTTTCTTTAAACAAAACAATAGTTCAACAACACCTTACCCTAAAGCTCAGTTTCCTCATTAAATTATTCCTTCAAATATTGATAAATAGTTATTATTTTTGCAAAAATTATTGCACTCTCAAGTGTGAAAACCAGCAGTCCTATGGTAAAGATAATTTTCATTCCTTGTTATAAATATTATAGTAGACTAGTGTAGTAGATGAGGGTTTTTTAAAAAAAAATTCCCTCAATTTAGTGAGATTGAAAAACTGGCATATTTTTGCCTAATAAATATCAAAACTAGTTGAATTCACACCAGAAAAAATAAATAAAATCACCCAATTTTTGCCAATTTTTTAAATTTTAAAAGCAACAAAATTTCTCAATTAAAATCACTGGTGTAAGATCATGAATAAATATCATAACTCCAATTTTATTTTTTTTGAAAACAATAGTAATTATTAGTTTTGTCAATTATGGAAGCTGAAAAGCTGACCCTAGACTAATGGGAGTAGTAGATACATAGTTATTTGTTGTTGTCACTTGGGGATAGGAAGGTAGGGTTTTATTAGGGTTTTGAGAACATTATGCACAACAAATGTCCTGAGTCTTTAACACCCCCTCCCCCCTCTCCACCCAAAAGGCCTAAATTTTTTTAATTAAATAAATATAAATAAATAAATAAATAAAGAGGGTGAATTTTTTGGATGATAAACATTGAAATTAGGCATGTGCAACTTCAGCTTTTTGAAGTTTGAACAATGTTAATAAAGTTTGTTTAAGTACAATGAATGGCTTGGGATGTTGAGCCAAGGATGTGTGTCCATTCAGAGTTTTTTGAGGACTTCATGCATGGGGTTTACAGTCATGTGTTTTTTGGCAGGTAAGTTAGTACCTACCCACCTCTCTTGTGTCAGGGTAAAGGGGTTTTTTCTTCTCTCTCTCTCTCTCTCTCTCTCTCACTCTGTGTGTGTGTGTTTTTTTTGGGCTTTCAGTGTGACAGACAACCTTTTCTAAAATGCCTTGCATATTATGGGTTCACAAGTTTTTGACCTTTCACTTTGGAAGAAGAAAACCCGTACACTTGAATGTATAAGGCTCTTTGTCTGGTTCATATGCAACTTGTCATGGCCCAGCTCCGAGTGAACAATGAGTGCACCATGAGGGATGGATGGATGGATGATGCATAGACACGATACACGTTTCAATTGAGTTCCATTATTTTTCCCAACCCAATTAATTACCATGGTGGTCATGGTGGTGGTGGTGGTGATGATGGTTACCTCAATTCCTGAATTTGCTCCTAAACCCTAAACCCTAAACCCTACCTACCCTAATTAAAACCCTTTCATGGGTTAGTCCCATATACATCTCCACTATTACAAGTTGAACAACATTGAAGAAGTAGAAGTTTTCAAAGTGTGTTGGTTTTTCCCTCTTTGTTAATTGACTTGTTGAAAGCCAAGCTTCATTCCTTGAAACTCTCTCTTGTATCTATTTTATCTCCATCTCAGAAACTCTAATAATAATAATAATAATAATAATAATGAATGTGCATTAAAATTTATTTCTGAGTATAAGTAAAAAAGAAATTGAGGAATAAACTAATAATAAGTGAGGAAATGGTTTTTGCCATTAGTAAAGAAGGTAAGAGGAGGATTTTAGGTTCTGGATATGTAAATGCAGGGTTAAAATCAAAAGAGCTGTTGCTCAATTTGCTGTTCCGGGTATATCACACTGCCCCATGCCAACTGCCATCAAAGACCACAGACCCCACCCAAAAGCTGGTCCCTTACTCCCCCCTTCACAGATCTGTTGGAGGTAATGGAGCCAATAAAGCACTTTTTTTTCCCTTGCAGACATTTATTTTGCCCACAACAGAAATGATAAGTGGTATTGGTGAAAGCCTGCAACCGAGGGCTTTTTAACTGTATTGTAAAACTCTCACACGAGTGCATTTTTTTCCCTCTGATACCCGCCGGGTATCACAGGGTTAGAGTAGTGAGGAGCAAGCAGATCCAAGGATACAAACACCCCATCCATGTAAAAAGGGGTTGTTTCTGACTTGTGGCAGTGTTTCTGTGAGACATCCTGCCTGGCCTTCAACACGGAACTTTTCACACTAGGTACGGGCTCTTGAGTACAACATGCTTGTTACAACATGGCCAGAGGAAACATTCTGGGCCTTCCACACCAAATTTCCCCCAACAATGAATGTATTATCATCTGCCAATGTGTCCGTTATGATGCTGGTAGTTACGACTTATGGAACTTAACCTAAAGCTTGGTAGCAAGCCGATGATGGATGGATGGATGGATGGATGGATGATCATGGATGGATGTCCATGGGCATACATCCCCATGTCGATCTGTCCCTACCTTTCCTTCTTTCTTCCTTTCTTCTTTTCTCTATCATCCGATGTCGCAGAACAAGACAATTTCAAACCAAACCTTTAGTAAAAAGCCCTCGGTTGCAGGCTTTCACCATATATATATACTAAATGTGTACTCCTCTCATGTTGCATTTTAATCACAAAGACATGGTTTTCTAGATTGAAGAAACAAGTTTTTAAATTTGATGATTGAAATTCCTCTAACGTGTTAAAGTAAAGCTTATATTCCATGAAAATATGTTTATGTTTTCATCAAGATACATCACAAAAAACCCACAAAACTAACATGCATGTTCATGTAAATATCATTGTTGACTTGTTCTTTCTTTTTTTCTAAACAACATTTGGTCTTGGTTTTGATATTAAATTTTGTTTTCATAGGTTCCATGGGTTTGGGTTTGAGCCTAGCTCTTCAGATTTTAAAACCTTTGTGATTTTGGTTTTGGCACAATTTTTTCCAAATTCAAAAACTTTTGAGCTTGGTTCAATAATTGAGTTTGCTTCCATGTACACATTGTACACTCCCCAATATAGGTACAAAGTTTACAACAAATAAAAAATGGAGATTGTACATATACAAAGTTCTACAAGTAATTTAAATTGATAAATTACTTATAAAATTCAAATTACTTGCACAATTTTTGAACCAAAAAACAAAACTACTTACCTTACATCATCTGAACCCACATTCAAGATTTCCCATATGCAAGATTTTGATTTTGGTTTCAATTCCATTTACAGCAAAAGGCTAATTCCACAATTTGATTCTTATGCCATTTCCACAAAAATAATGCCAATTTAGGTCCAAGTCACAAGAACTTGAAACTTGGACCCCTTGGGTTTAACACTCCAAACTAGGGAACCTACTAACATTGGTAAGTACCCTATGTGCATTTGTGAGATATAATTTTACCCATTGCATTGTTTTGTATGACCATATGTGCAAAACTTCATAGTTGTTTTCCATGTAAGTGCCATTGAGTATTGAAATTTTGATCATACATGTTAAACTAGAAAAGTACTTTGACAACAAGAGCAAGTCCAATATATGGTTGGACACACATGTATTCAAATTTCAACCCATTAATTTTATTTTTAACACGAAAAAGGATGTATATACAAGTCTAATATGAAACAATTTTATTTACAAGTTAGTACCATAGTACTTGGGCTAGTTTGACAGTAATTAAATCATTTGTGAAAAATAAAATAAAAACATAAATATCTAGTAATTATGTTGAATTTTTTTTTAATTTTTTTTTTTTCTTTCCATGTGTTATTTTACCCTCATTTAATGGGCCTCGTGTACTTCTTTCACCAATAATCAAGTGACTATCTAGTATGCACACATGAAAATTTGATAGCTTGATGAAAGAGAGAGAGAAATGATGACTTTTTCATTGCTCTAAAAGTAAATTCCTCAACCCCACTTTACTTTGAAATGGAATGGGCTCAAATTTCTAGCTAATTAATAATTAAATTAATATTGGTCAACTCTTGGCTTTAAAGAAAACTTTTGCATTTGATCCCTGCTATTGTTGAATTTTGAAAGCAACCCCTAATTAAAATGTTTTGGTTAATTTTTTGGAAAAGATGGAACTTCTAATGTCAAACAAGTTTTTAGGTTGCTAAATCTCAATTTAAGCTTATTCTTGAAATAATATCAAACTTATGAACTAGTTCCACATTTACTCCACACATAATCCAATGTCATAAATTGTGTTGTATCATTGTTGTATCACTAACTGAAAAATCACCACATGATTAAACATATGTCTTATCTCCTATTTTTTGAAACAAGACATTAATTATATGCCTTGAGAACTAAAATAAATAAAATAATTTATAACATTGATCCCATTCAAGTCTAATTGTAGTAAGAAACAAATTTGAATGATCTAATTCCTAGTTTGTTCGTAATAAATTAACCTCATAGCACAATCTAGTTTAAAGTCCAATTCAACGAAGGGATTTATCCTATAAATTGCATTACTTATAACTATACTACAAAATAGTTGGATTTTTTTTTTAAAGCCCACAATTGGCCAAGATTAGTTCAAACTCTAAAATTAGGTTGGTAATTGAATTTTTTCCATTAATTCAAATGTGATTACTTTTTAAATGGAATCAATGTTGCAAACAAAGTGAATATAAGCATGTTTGATTCAAAACTAAATGTTCCTTTGTTTTTGTGTACATAATTCAGCTCAAAGTTCATATTCCACGTGCTTTAAGCATTTTGGTATATTTGAAAATATGCACAAGTAAGACGATGAAGATAAATTCTTGAAAGGTTGAATTGAAATAATCTTTGTTTACATCAATTGTCAAATGATCCATTATTGAAATGAATTACCAAACTTCTTGTATGTAAAGACCCCAAACTCTTTAAGGAGGAGTGCAATGGCCTTTAACAAAAGTATGTCTCTTTTAAGTTTATAAATATGCATTCAAATCATGTTATTACAATGCCAAGGCCATAGACATCAAGGTTTTTCTTGCATCATAATTATTATTTATCCTCCAACAATCACTATGAAAAATTATGTCTACCCCAACCACATTGCCCTACAACTAAAGCTCCAAAACAACTAATATACCACTACATTACAACCATCCCATGGAAATATAAGGAATTACTAAAAAGAAATGTCATGTCAAAAAATCAAGAAGTCATATTGTAGTTGCAAGTTAGTTGCATGTGATAACTACATTACAACTAGTGTAAATGTAACTCCCAATTAACAACTACTTTGCAACTAATATTGCAATTAGTGTATGGCTTTCACACATATGATCATGCCATGTGTGTGCATTTCCATTGCCCATTAGATACAAAACTTTCAACTTGCTTGCAACTAGTTTCAACTATGATTCCCATTGGTACAATTAGTTATGCCACTAGGTTGTCACTATGTAAATATTATAATCCTATTTTTTTGTGATTGGTGTTCAATTGTTTAATTAATGATATTCCACTACATTATAATTCACAATATCATGTTGACATACATACATACATATCAAACCATATGATTTCATGGAGGGTGAAAGTCCATTTTTGAATTGAAACCAAAAACAATGTGTATATTATATTAAACATTCAATAAGGGTGTACATATGGATATGTCTTTATATACCTCAATGTATTGTATTCAAATTCATGTTTATTATTTAACATTTCATAATGATTTATTGTTTAATAATTTAATAATTAATATGTATTATATTTAATTACTATGAACTAATTAATTAAACTGAATAATAAACTATTCATATGAATTTAGTAATCAAATTTACATAATATTTGTCTAGTTAATTCAGATAATAAATAAATAAATATCTAAATTTTGATAATTAATTATTTAAATTCACTAACTAAATAATATTTTTTATTTATTAATTCAAATAATTTACATAATCAAATTTGTTAATTTAGAGGAATAATTATGGAATTTTAATTGAATTCATATCATCAATTATCCAAATAATTATTGAAACTAATTACAAAATTAAATCAAACACAAAGCACGTGAGAATTGTTTTTTGGTAGTTGCAATTCAATTGCAATTAGGGTGCAACTAAAATATTTAACCCATATGCTTTGTTTTCAAGATCTCATTTCACAAATTATATGAAGGAGACATTTTTCTTGTATTTTCACATTAAAATACATGTGTCATATTGGGATGAACTCATAAAAGCTTAACCTAAGAGCAAAACACAATACAAAATTAAAAAAATTATGTGGTTGCGTTTTGGTTCACCTACCTTCCTACCTACTTGCCTACCTAAGTAAGTAAGTAGGTAGGTAAGTAAATAAGTTGGTATGTAGGAGCTACCAATTTACCTACCTATGGCTATGTATTGACTTACTTATATGTATATCTTTCCAAAATTCAATTAATATGTTGTGTGGCAACTTTTGATTGTGCCACATGTCATAATCTAAAACCATCTAAAATGAATAATCATAATGTTCAATGGATATCAATATTTTTAAAAACATTCACCCAAAAATCCTCATAGTGTCGTGTGTTAAATTTTGATGAATGGATGAAAAATGATTTCAACATGCCATTATGGTTGTGGTCATAAGGGAGTTGCATAGTAGTTGAAAATAAATTGTTGCAATTAATTCCATTAAAGTGAAATCATTTATACAATGAGTTGCATCTCTTGCAACTTATGTAACTTGTCTAATATCACTCATGGGTGTAAACTTACAGTGAGTTGCAAGCCTAATTGCAAAACGCCCTTTTTTCATATTGAATAAACACAAGTTCATATGTTGGAAGGATAGATGATATAGCAAGGGTTTAAGATGTTGAAATGACTTGGTTTGAACACATAGTAGTAAAAAATCTAAGTAAAGATGAACAAACACTTGTCCACGTAGATTACAAATATAGGTGAAAATTTAAATATGCAAATCTATTCATAATATGGGCTTTGTAAATGCAATCTCCACCCTCTTAATATTTGATGCCATTTCCACTTCATAAATTTGCATCATTTTTTTCTCAATTTATAACCTGAAATAGAACAAAAATTGTTGCAATTCACGAAATTGTATAACTCAATAATAGTGCCAAATACATGATCCCAACTAACTTCATTGAATGGAATCAAAGAACATGCATGTAGGTATTTGTATGTACATATGTACATAGATATGAATGGGGGAAGGGGACCTTGATTTTCCTTTCATGCATAAAGTTCTTTTTTTGCACATCACATGCAAATTGAAAAGTTAAAGAAAGGCACTTGAACAAAAACATGTTAAAATAAACATAAACTTGAGAAACGAAATTCACTTTTATATCATAAAAGAGTGAATAACATGTCAAAACAAAGGTATAAAATATTAAATTGTATGTCACAACATTATTCAAAATAGAAAAAACAATGAAGATAGGAAAGTTATTAAATATGTAAGTCACACCTTTTGGATTCAACTTTGAAAAACCTTGAAAATTTTCTCAACTAAGTACATCCATATGATTAATTAAACATATATAACTTAGAAGTTTAAGAGTCCAAATTGAGCGAAAATATCCATTTGAACCAAGGACTAAGTCTTTAACAACAAAATATTTTGGGGGATATTCATAAATTCATGATATACAAATCAACATGAAAATTATTTGTAATTGCTATGACTTAAATATATGTTATTTTTGGGATTTCAAATATATACTTTATGATTTTCAAAGTTTGGCAAAAAAAATTTAAAATTTTATCAAATTTTAAAAATAAAATCCAACAAACCTTTAAGCCATTCTGAAAAAAATCTCCAAAAAATATGTTGGTTATATTATACTACTGTGTAAATGTGTGCATAAAAAATGTTTCCTTAAAAAATGTCATTTTCAAGTTATTTCAAAAATAAATAAATGTCATTTAAGTAATGAAAAACCCTAGTTACAATATTTAAAAAGTCCTGAATTGGGTATTCCATACTCATTAGATTCATTTCAAATATAATTAAATGTTTTCATAATACATTAAGAATATTGTTGCACAAGTTCATCCAAAAATTTCAACATCAAGTTAAATCACTATTTAACACATTCAAATTAAGTAGTGGTTACACCTCAAAATGAGTCAATATAATACCCAATTTGGATTTGTAGTTGTGGTACCTAGTTGTGGTAATAATTGATTGTAAACTTGCCACTAGGAGTTCAACTCCATCCTTACATCTTCCTTCATAACTTACTTTTGGACTTTAACATTGAGCATTTCCAATGTGAGATTTGTCTCAAATATAACATGCAAAAAGAGGTTGTCATTCATAACCTCCATTTCAACATGTTTGATTGACATCAGTTGCACCCTTGCATCATGTTCATCCAAATCACCAATGATTTCATTTAAGTGGTCAAAAATGTCACCATGTATTGCTTAAACACCAATAAACATGACAACACATTTGAACCACTTGTATTTTATTTGAATATGTAACCTTCATAATAAAATTGTTGGCCAACAAGTCACAAAGATGGAGATCTTGATATAACAAAAACCTACAATTATCCTCACCTTATACAATGGGTCTAAGGTTGGCTAACAAATGCATTGAAAATGGGTTTTACAACATTAACAAAATCAATTGAAACAATATTCCATTTACAAACTTCAATGTAACATCAATTCACAATTGAAAAGTTAAAGATTATCGACCTTCATTAAAAATTAGTAAACATATATCAATGTATTACAACCAATCACTTATGCACCTTTGGTGACAATTGTTTTTTGCAACAATTTTGTTTCATTCGGCCTTGCCTATAGTGACCAATACCTAGAACACTAGCTTATAATAGTGCATAAATTCATATTTTAGGTAATGTATTTACTAGGTTTAGTTCACAATAGTTTGTTGTTCAATGTTTTGAATGTTATTTTTACATGATCCCTCCTTTTCAACACAATGACATCTAGTATTGACCTCCAATTATTAAAATTGTTTTCAAAAATCAATAATGACCCAAAATTAAATCCTAAATTTTTTTATTGCAAAATAATCATCCTTGTCCATCCCTAAATAGGATGGCACACGGTGGAAGCAAGATATTTTGTACATACTTGTTACCTTGTTTTCTACTTGAAAACATGAAAAAAATAATCTTTCAAATTTTTAACCTTCATGTAGCATTTTAAAACAAATGAAACTTTTTTTCATGGGCATCTTTAGTTTCCCTCTAGCTTTTAAAAACAATTTGTGTCATATCATTGGACTTTAAAAAATACCTCAAAAATATCCCCCATGTTTTAGAGGTTGGGGATGATTTTAGTTATGAAAACAAACTCAATTAACCAAAAAATATATATTAGAATGTTCACCAAATCAATATTAAGGTGCTTGAAAATAAAACCAAATACTTGCAAAAACATTTTATCTACTTTTAAGTACTTGAACTTGATTTATCAAATTGCCACAAATTTTAGGTCCAATTCAAGGACTTGCAAGTAGCTTTAAAAAACATGATTATAATAATTTAACTTTTGAAGTCCATGCAAACAAGAGTTAAGAAATAATGTACCTTTAAAAAAATATATATCCCCATAAAATCATCTACTTGTTAGTCCTTTTATTTAAGGACCCCAATATTTTGGTGCTTACACTATTTTTCATGTATACTTTACCATGCTTTCACCCATGCTTGTTATTAGAATGCTTTGAAAAAATACACATTTTTGGAACCAACACAATCAATGGTATTGGGTATAATTTCCAACAAGTCATCCTTGGGGAAGTTATAAATTGCCATTGCTTTAATTACACCATTTTTTTTATTGTTCATTCATGGGAATGAAAGGACATTACCACGTATAACCCCAAAAATAATGAAAATGTGGTACATTAAGGGCACTCACAATTAACACAATCCATGCACAAAGAAATAGTGGTTTTTCAATGTATCCCCAATCATCATCCAAAATGTAATTTTTAAATGAAATCTTTTATCTTTTCAAACACATTGCAATCTTTTTTGAATGTTAGTTAAAGTTTATAATATTTACATGCACCATGAGCCTAACATTGTCAATGTGTTAGTTAAAATTTAAACATATATTTGCAATACCTAATACCTCGACCAATTTGACAATCCATTGGCAAGAATATAATTAATTTTCAAAAACTCAATTTGACACCTTTTCAAATTACTTTTATATTTTACCCAAACCCAAGGTAGCGAGTGTCTTTTAATAACAAATTAATATTGTGAGTGTCAACAACTCCTAACAAAGGGCCTAACAATTACATCCTTTGTCTTTGGTAACTATTGGGTATAAAGAAAACAACATAAAATAAAAGACATGAAGTCCATAAGCATAAAAAGAGATAGAAGACCCAACTAAAACCTCTTTAGTCTTTAATAAGAGATGGTAATCTATCATACAATAACTTGATTACCTTTAAACCCCATTTAACAAATATTGTTACCTAATACAAGCAATGGGAACAAATAAAAACAAACATAAGAAGAAAAGATTAGGAGGTACATATTCTCACTTGACCTTACCACAATGCCATACATGTTGGACTATTCTAGAATGTAAACTTGCCCCTTGTCCTCTCTATTTCTAGTCTACCTAGAATTACCACTATCACACACCTTAAGGACACACACACACACACACACACACACATGGTTCTTTACAAACTTTTAATAGTTTCTTTTCCACGTCCAAACACACGTCTTTGAATTACATCAAAACCTCCAAGTACAAGTCAACAATGGTAGACATAGAAGGAAAAAAAATCAATTCTCATTTAACTTGAATGCTTCCTTTAGCCACCTTCCTAGTAATATGGCAACATGTTCCAAATGTATCCTCCAAATTCTACTTTTGTGCCCACTAACTTGCCACCTAGTTTTAAAAAAAAACCTTAGTATCTAGTTAGTGTCATATATTAAATTAATGGAAGTAATAGGTGAATGGAGAAATAAGAAAAAATGTTGTCATTAACCTCTTTGGATTCACATTATGGGACACCATTTCAGAATGCAAGTTAGGAGAATATTTTACAAAGTGATCCATATTGCACTCTCGTGAATTGGAGTAAGCATTTTGAAAGAGGTACTAAATGTCTAAATAGATGAGCAAGTTTATATGACATCGCAAACCATTAAGCATGGCTATAGTGAACTAGTAGAAAAATACTATGAGAAGATTTTAAAATTGGCAAATTGCTTCTAGTTCATATAAGGTGAATGATTTATTATTCACTACATTTTTCAAGGCTATATTATTACCCTAACTACTTTCATGTTGCAACTATTGGAATGAAGCAGGATGTTTTGATCAAACATAAGGAGACAATGATAATTTGCAAGGAGAGCTTGATAGGTGTTAATGGGAAAATATAGTAATGTTATATGTTTAAGTAAGGATAAAAAAAAAGATCTCAAACAAAAAAATGGTAGGAGGTATAAGTAGTTGGAGGTCATGGTAGAATTGCAAAAAAAGTAACCATTCATCAAAATGTTGCAAATGGGAGCTTGATAATTATGTTGGGCCCCAATTAGCCTAACCCAATTTTGGTTAAGCATATATAATCAGCTAATGGAGTTTTGAGGTTAACCCAAGGTTAATGGGTAGGATGGTAGGTTGGATCTCATCCCAAATGGACTACTAGGGGGTGGGTGCCTCGGATAGGATAAGGTGGGAGGTAGGTTAGTCAGACTAAGTTAATATAACGTTATCATATCCTCACATGTGTTGGTTAAGTCTATCTAATAAAGGGGTATGAATATGGTGGAGGTGGCTTTTAGGAAGGTTCCAAGAATTAGATTTAGGTCAAGAAATTAACGATATTTTATTCTTGAAACTAAGAGGGGAAAAGCATTATTAATTGCCTTTCCACTTCCTACTATGTGATGGAATGGCAGGGAGTGAAGAGTGATGATAAGGTTGTGAGATTTGAGGTTAAACGTACCATGAGGAGGCAAGGTGGTGTAAAAGGCGACTGTTGCATCATGAGGAGGAGAACTTTCAAGGTGTGTCCAACAAGTAGCATGGTGGAGATGGAAATGGAAGCATCACTCATTGATGGTGGCGACTATCCAGGGGAGGTCTTTAGGCATTTTTTTCACTCAAGGGAAAATGGGTTATTTCATTCTTAAGACTTACCTCCTTTACAACTGTTGGGATTTGATGTTTTCACTTCCACATTGAGTGATAGTCCTTACCATTGCATTTCACATTTTTATGTATTGTTATCATTACATTTTAATAAACATTTTTTCTAACCTATTTAAATAACCTAGCAAATCTAAGTTATTTTGGCATAAATAAAATATTTTACCCTATTTACATTACCTTGGTTTTGATAGCCTAGGTAAGCTAGGTTAGCCTAAGGCCTACCTATATTTTTTTGGTCTATTTAGATCAATTTAAGCCTACCTAAGGCCTACTTAAATCCACTTAAGGCTACTTAAAGCTTACCTAGATCTACCTAGCCTTATATATGGTTGTTTAAACTGATTTAGGGCCTACCCATGAAGGTCTACCTGAGGCTTGCAAGTAGATTGAGTTAAATATACCTAAACCTACCTAGGGTTTATTAAGACTTAAACCTAGTCCTACTAAGGGTCAACCTAAGCCTTCTTAGGGCTTTCCTAAAGTTATTTTGATAGTTAATTAACATTACATAGGCCCTAAATAAACCCAAGATATTTCTAGATGAATGTTGCTTATTTAGGTAACTAGCTAGAACCTACTTAAATCTACCTAAGGTTATGTAGGGCTTGTTTATGGCTTATGTGCTTAGGTTAATTAGGCAGTTAGCTAGGACCTACTTAGATCTAAACATGCATACATAACTAGAGCTTGCCTAGGTCTATGTAATACATACTTAAGCCTACCTAGGTAGCTAGTTAAGGCCTATGTTCTTAGGCTAGTTAAGTAGTTAATTAGGGCCTACCTAGATCTAGATAGGCCTACATAGCTAGGGTTTTCTATGTATAGTGTATTGAATCCTACCAAGGTAACTATCGGTGTTGTGCGTGTAAAAAGTTTGGTACTTACACTCCGTGTTAATGTAAAATTGTGTAAATTTATTTTATGTCATGTAAATCAATGTAAGTGTAAGTGTAAAAAATATATATTTAAATAGTTTTGCACGGTCTGATAAAAAAATGTTAATATATAACGATGTAAAAAATGTGATTTTTACTTGAGGTGGGGGGATATCATAATGTTTTTGAAAATAAGCCAACTAAATGGCCCATTGCAAAAAAAAGAAACCGATCCAAATATACACCCACAACTAATTCATACGACTTTGCAAGGAGGTTTGGTCATTGAAGATATATATAAAATAATCCATAAAGTAAGGAAAACAACACTAGAACCCTCATTTTGATCATAAATAGGGTGAGATTCAAAAAAATAAAAAGCATTTGCATTCAAGGGTGGGGGACCTCAAATTTTGTGGTGAAACTAAGTTTGTAAGTGTAAAAATATATATATACACGGCAACATGATAAGTGTAATTGTAAAATAATTGGACATGTAAGTGTAAATCATTTACACGCCGTATATATGGCTATCGACATGCCATATATATGGCTATTGACACACTCACTCCCAACACTAGAAACTACCTAGGGCCTAAATAAGGCTAGAGAAGCCTACCTAGCTAACAAACCTATGTAGCTACCTAGGTAGGGTTTGCCTAGGTCTATGTAAGGTGTGGTTAAGCCTACCTATGGCTTACATAAGGTTATGGAGACCTACCTAACTACCAAACTTTTGTAACTCCCTAGTTTCCTAGCCTACCTACATACCTACTTACCGAGTCTCATTAATTAGCTATACATAACTTCCTAAACTACTCACCTAGCCTATTTACCTAACTTACTTACCTATATATGTAGGTAACTTAATTACATTTAATGCCTAGCATGTATTTAGCATGTGTACGTAACTTATCTACCTAGACTAATTACACCTCTTAGTGTTGTAAGACTAAAGTCACATAGATTGCTTCATACGACTACATGACCACATTTGGATAATAGTTATAAAATGTCCTAATTATAGATTCCATGTTTTGGTGTAGTTTACCCTACCAAATGTAAACCTAATATTATCACAACAATACTTGAACATTTTCTTCAAACAAGCCAAGAACCATGGAAATAGATGAGCCTTGGCTGAGGAAAAGATGAAAGAATTGAGAATCTTGGAATCAACATTACCCTAGGAAATACAAGTTAAAAAATTTAACATGGAAATGGTAGAAGAGCTACATTACTTTAAAAATCAATGTCAAGACTTGTAACAATTAATTGTTATATTGTTGAAAGAATATGAAGATGTTTTTGCATGGAATTACCATGATATCCATGAAATTTCACATCACATAACATTGAATATAATTGGACACTACCATGCCCCTTGCCAACCAATCATGGTATCTGATGAACCTGAATTATGTAATAATATTCAAGTTGAATTATGTGATAGTATTCAAATAAGAGTCGGACAAGTTGCTAATTGTCAAGAACATTGAACCAATGGAATAAGCCACATCATTGTCAACAATTGTGGTAGTGCCCAAGAAAAATGGCAAATTTGCATTAATTGACTTTTGGAAACTTAATGCCACCACCAAAAAAGGGGTATGGATCCTTTATAGTTGTGGGCTTAAGTTTGCAAAAGTCAATTGATGCAAATTCACAATTCAAGCGGACAAAATTGCCTCTTTTTGGTATTATCCATAATCAAATTCTTGGTTTGATATTTCTAATGAAAGGAAGTTAGTGGTTTCAAAGAAAATAAAGGCAATTTTAAAAAAATGCCAACCCTTACCACACCACATGACTTTTAAATTTTTAATGGAAAAACCTAAATTAAATACAAGTGCTTTGTCAAGAATTTTGCATTCATATTTATGGTGCTAATTAACAAGTTGATGTGAAAGTTCGAGGCATTTGAATGGACCTTAGAATGTTAGGAGACATGGGAGACCATAATAAAATAGTATGTGGAGGCTCCAATTTTACTTGGACTTCACCAGGGAAAATAATTTCATGTACATATAAATACTTTGAATTTGGTATTGAGGACAATAATATTGGCCCAAAATGTCAATGGGAAGTGCAACCAACCCATTGCTTATGCTTCTTAATTGTTCAATCAAGTGAAATGCAACACTACATTACCATGGAGCAAGAAGCATTGGCCATGGTGTATGCTCTTCACACAAATTCTTTCATTACTTTCTAGTTGATAGATTCATCTTTGATGTCAATCATATGACATTTACGTATTTGGTGAATAAACCTTAGGTGTCAAACATAATTACATGATAATTATTTTCAATTTTGGAATATGACTTTATATATATTAATCTACAAATTACTTAATAAATCCCATTTAGTTGTCGATACCTTGTCCCTAATAGCCCATTCCATAGAACTAGTGGGAGTCCTAGATCAAACTACAAATGAAACCTTTGCTTTTAGTCCAATTTGACTAAGTTTAGGAAATAAAAGATCATATCTTAATAGGTACATTTCCAAGGAATTACCCCTTGGACTATTGCAACAAAATTGCACTTCAACCTTTTCAATCTTTGATAATGGACTACCAATTCTACCACCTAAGATAGGACATGGTATTACAATGTTGTTTACAACCCATGGTCGATGGACCCATGATCCCACAAGAATTGCATAAGGGGGTAGGGGGTGATCATTTTTTAACCATACATAAGGATTTAAAATATTTGGATGCAAAATATTAGTGGCCTATAATCCACAAATACATGTTGCATTTTTGTAAGACTTGTGACAATTGCCAAAGGACAAGCAATTTAACTACCGCTAGCATTGCAAAAACTAGTGACCAGCTTACTCGTAGACCCAATCAAAAAATGAAGATCTGGTTTCATTGACCCAATTATGCCAATGGAAAGGTATATTGACAACAAATACATTTTGGTGGCTATAAATTACATGCCATTAATTAGAAAATGACAAAAGTGGCAAAGGAAGCAATAACTAGTGCGTCTTTGCCCACTACCTCCACCAATGGGTGAAGGAACAAACCCTAGTATTAGTAAACATGGTAAAACCCTAGAAACCATTTACCAGCTTAAAATATATTTTGGATGAAATGTACCCTTCAAAAACCTTGAAAGTGGAATTGTTGGGTTCTTGATTTCTAAAGAATTGTTGTGTCTAGGTCTAGAGTTTTTTTTAAAAAAATGAAAGACCTTCCAGTTATGAGTTTAAAGAATATTTTCAAAAATCAAAACTTGTCGATTTTGAGGTTAGGTTAGATTTTATAAATCAACCATTTTGGGTTTGACAAGTCCAACCTTTATAAGAACATGTGATTCTGAGTTCAACACAAGGCATGTTCCAGCTTAAATGTGGGAATGGTTCTGGAGCTGGGTTCAAGGCCGAGGAATAATTGGGTTTAGGGTTGGTTTTAAACCCTAAACCCTTTCCTTTCTTCCTTTGTCTAATCTTGCCCATCTTTAAATTTCTCATTTTATCTCTCAATGACCACCTATCCCATCCTTTTCCCTACCTAGGGCTTCCCCCCTCACCACACCCTCCCCCAAAATTGTAATGTTGGCTTAATTCTTGGTTTAAAACCAAGAGCAATTGGGTCTGAGTTTAGAGTTTTAAAAGACGAGGCATTTTGAAAAACTCTCCACAAAGAAATTCAGGTCTTATGAGAGAATTGGCGGTTCATGGTAGGTTCTTTGACCAATTCTTAGATTTTCTTACAACCCTAGTAAGTAGCTTGAAGCCAAAACCTGATTAAGTTTTATTTCGAAGGTCCCTATTGTTAACCTTTGCCTCCTTCACATTTTTGCTACATGCTAGAACCCAATGGCAAAATTCGATGATTTTGCAAGAAATTATAAACTTTTTTTTTTCCCCCTTATAATTTGATGATTAGAAAACTGAAAAGACACATAATATTAGCTACTTTGAAAAATAAAAAAAATGCAATTAGCTAAATTTAGCCACCCAAAAGAAAAAAGAAAAAAGAAAAAACCAAGATAGGCGTGTATGGGGACACAAATATTACTCTTTGTTGAACTGATAAACATTTGAAGAAACTCAAATGGCAGTTGTGGATGGATGGAGATGCTCTTTACTCAACATATATGTTGCTTAAGAGGCACTTGTTTCTCCATATTTCTTTTGGTTAGTGCTTCTTGCAATGGGAAAAGAGCATAATGGAAAACACTCATTTATTTCAGTTCAAGCAAGAATCAACCCTGGTTTGAAAATTCATAAATAAAGAAGCATCTTATGAATTAAAATAACTTAATAATGGTTTTGTGCAGGCTTCAGGTTCCC
>Ga0209208_10003918_pt1 | contig 21263 bp, 12 predicted proteins | sample S1TSphfallax_3_FD_187694 | JGI IMG/M metagenome (GOLD analysis project Ga0209208, IMG submission 187694) | Host-associated microbial communities from peat moss isolated from Minnesota, USA - S1T2_Fd - Sphagnum fallax MG (SPAdes) (version 2) | ecosystem: Host-associated > Plants > Peat moss >...
TTGCAAATGATGTATAGAAGAAATTATAATCGGAAAAGTTTTGCGATTGTATCAATTTCGGGAGTTGCGAAGAACTTGCGATTGTACGGGTGCGAATGTTATGGTTTCGTAACAGCTTAAGAGTTTGTGAGAAATTGTGGTTCGCAACTGTGGGTTTTCAGAAACTTTTTTCTTTGTTGTTTGCGATGATATTTGGATCGCAATATACCCCTCTTTTGTTGTAGTGACACCTCACAAATTGCCTTTTTAAAAATGATAGTTTTAACATCCTACTTGTGACTTTTATAAACAAATCATGCAAGCATTGATGATTAAAATGCCCAATTATTCAATGCCATAATTTTTTGGGAACTCCTTTTCAATAAGGGTGATTATATTCCCTTCTGGTTGGAAATTATAAAGTTCATTACCATCATCCTTGTTTTCAATACTAACACCTTTATTGGATCTTTCAAGTTGATGATTGAACGTTAGATAAAGCCAAATACAATGTAATAAGATTTTATTAATGATACATTCAATTGAAAGGAGACTTTTTTTGTGATGCTTAACAAATAAAGAACTTCTAAAACTTGATTTAGGTTATCATCAAGTTCAAGAAATTACCCTTTCAATTTTCTTCCACTATGTGAATGTGCCATCCAACTATTTGAGCCTTGATGGATCAAAGTCCTTCTTTCTAACTTTGTTAATACGTAAAGATCATGTTCAACTTGTTGGGAGGTGCATGAGTTTAGATATTAGTTTTGGTCTTGATTTAGATGAATAATTAGAAGTGACAAGTCATTTTAATGTGGTATCTTGTGTTGACCTTAGTGGTACCAATAATGCAATCATCCATTGATTAATGCCACACCATATGTGTCTGAACATGTACATATGGTTGGGCAACATATTCATCTTTTTAAAAATTGGTTTTGCTTCCATTTTGTTGATAGATTGTTCATGTAATTTCTTGCTTGTGTAGCCTTTCAAATGAAAACATTTTCTTGCCTAGTGCATGGAGTTTTCACAATTGTAATTATATCATCCATGCTTTGAATTTTTCCCTTATGTTGAAATAATGTTGTTTTCAACATTGGTGTATGTATGAAGATTACAAATTCATAGAGAATTCCAAAAAATCAAACAATGATTCCAAATATGTAGTCAAACATATTGCACTGCCCTTTCTTTAGTCAATGGCCATTCGATGACTATGTTTTAATACCATGAAGAAAGTGAATTTCTCATAGATAGCAAACACAATTATATAAAAAGGTGAAGAAAAACACAAACAACCTAACAATGTAGATATAAAACAATGAACCCATAAATAATGTGGTTGTGACAATGGGCATTGGAGGTCACAATCGATGGTAACCAAAAGGCATTTCATACAATGTTTACCAAAGTGTTAAAATGTTCCCTAAAATGTTCATTGAATAAGATTTCATACAAAAAAGATAAAGTAAAAAATTATAACAATTTGTAAGAAGTTTCATTAATTGATTGGAGGTTAGGAATAATTTTTTATAGGGTTATATTTACATATATATGTAAAGTAGGTATAATTTCCCTCCCATTCTTAAAAAATATGCATAAGACCCAACCTCTTTTCCAAGAGGGATATTCTTAGATGTAACATGCCTTCAAAATAAACTAAAAAAATGCTTTGAATGTTTTATGTCTTATGATTTGTATGCTTACAAAAAGGTGACACATAAGAATGTTTAGATATTGATAATACACATATTCCTATTTTTGTACATTACATTAGATTTTTTGCGTGCTTGTGATCTTCAAGCTTCATGAATTGATTTAATGTGTGATATGATAATGAAGAATTTGAAGTGGGATGCAAATGATGGCATTGTGTATAAACCAATTTCTTTGTACAAAAGTTCATTTTGGCATAAGATGACACTTCCCACTTTTAAAGAATAGATGTCATATTCCTTATTTACTTTAAGATATTTTCTAGGGGGGATATTCATCAAAATGATAAAATGTTCTTCAAATACCCTTGGAGAAAATTTCATGCTTCTTCCAACAAATAAATAAATAAATCCCAAAACATTCCTTTAAATTGTTATAGTATTTTATTTCCTTGGTTACTAATCACATGTGCTTGACTTACGAAACCTTTTGAAAACACCAAGGTGTGTTTAAGAAAATATCATCCAAAACAATCCAACATTAAGTATTAATGTAAAAAGTTAGTATAAATATTTTAAATATATGTGGAAGATGTCTTACCATTGTTTTTCTTTTTCAATTTTGTGATGTATCAAAGGTGGTAATCATCAATTAGTCAATTTAGTCAAATTAGAATCATTTCAAATTCTACCAACCTTTATGTCAAGTAAAACCAATGTTAGGGAATTTTTTGGAATGTTGGGTAATACTTGGTAGTTATAAATAAGAGTAACAACAACTTAAACATGACTTAACTTGTGTTTCAATGAACAAATATAAACCTTACCCTAGGATCTTCCTTTTTATAGGATTTTGGTTTATATTTGAAACCAATGTTTCCAAGTTTTTTTGCCTAAAACTACCACCAATGATTGTAAATGCTTCCAACAAGTTCAAGTTCTTTGGGTTTAAAGGTTTGTTGCTTTCCATCGCCTTCAAAGCTTTTTGTTTTTTCCATCATTACCAACTTTTCCGTTGCCCTTAACATTCCATTGTCTTTGAACTTTCCATTACTAAGATTTGTGAAGGTGTTTATCATCCTTAAGATTCTTGTGGGTGCTTTCATGTTCAAAATAAAGTGGTTTTTGGGGGGCATATTTTGTATTCCATCACCTTCAAGCTCTACAACCTTATTTTCATTGCAATGGTTGTAAGTTCGACATCATCGCAATGGTTGTTGCAAGGCTTTCATTTTCGAGAAAAAATAATTTTTATATTCCTTTTGTTTATGTATATGGTTTTTTTTGCTTTCCATTATCCTTAAATGTTGTAGTATTCATCTTCATTGCAATGGTTTGCAAACAGTAGGTTGACATTGTCATGGTGATTCTTGGTTGTGTTCATTATTGTCACGATGTTGTTGCCTAAAGCTTTGTTTCAAATATGGTTGTTATTAGGCTATTTTCAACCTATTTTGACATGGTGTTAATTCATGCACCAAATTTTGTGTCATGTGGCTTAAAACTTAGTGGCATTATCATTACAACCATGCTTTTACTTTGTTAACCAATTAACTGCATTGACAACTTGTGGTTATATTTGTTGGTAGGAATTTGGGATTTAAAAGATCATTATCATCTATTGGATTTATAAGACCACGTGTCTTTAAGTAGCTATGATACCTGATCAATTTGGTATTCAAAATCAATCCTAACATTCAAAATAATAATAACACTTCATTACCAAATTTTTTTTACTTTTGATTGGGCATATTCTTAACCTGTCAATTGTGAACCTTTCTATTACCTTTAACCAAATAATTTCCTTTAGAACCTTTCAAAATTCACCCAAATTTATTTGAAAACATTTCATGTTTATGTTACTTGTTTATGTGATTTATTTGTTGGGACATTTTTTTAATCTAAAAAATGATTCAAATTATTTTTCATTATAAGTTTAACCTTTGTCTCCTTTTGTTGTCCATCATGATCTTTTCTACTTGTCCTTTTTGTCATGATGGCACTTGCGTTGAAAAAAAATTAAATTATCAACTTGTATCTAGTCCTAATTATGATTTTATATAACCTTGTTTGGTAGTTGTTTGTAAAACTCTTAGAATTTTTTTATAAAACATAAATTCTAATTTCAAGATAAACAAGCTTTCCAATAATAATTCTAAGAACAATAATAACATTATTTATGATAATGCAATCTCTTATCAACAACTACAAAGCTCACAATGGTAAACTCTAAAAAAAAATTACACAATTTTACATGTGAAGCAAGGGGGCTCCCAATTGAATTGAATTGGATATTAAAATCCCTTCCATGGAAATGCTTAAACATCCTACTTATTTTTCTAACATGGTTTGATTTCTATGCTCTTTCATAAATTTTTTTAATGGAAATGCGTAATGATCATTTTTACCTTCTACCATGATTTGGTCTATATGGCCTTTTTTTGGTGTTCAATGAATTTAAATGGTGAATATTCCAAATGGATGCATTATAGTATTTCATGCCTATTGTTAGTTCTTATACATGTTCTTCAATTTGGGATGTATTCATATGTTTGAATTTGTGATAATGATTATAATCAATTTCCCCATGAAACATTTTGCCTCATCTATTGAAATGGTAATTTTTAATTTTTTTTTTTTTCCATGTATGACATTATTAATGTTAAAAGGTTAACTATTAACCAAACACCATACCCCCTTACCGAAGTTGGGTTAGTTATTAATGTATTTTATATGAATCCACCATTGGGAGGTAATGAAATTAATGGGTAATAATTAACTTATCATTATTATTCAAATGAAAAAGGTTATGGTCTAACACTTTGTCAAAAGGTTAAGATTACACCCATTGTTATATCACAAAATGTTGTGCATGTTTCTTTGAAATTTCATAGCTATGTTTTTTGTTTCATGAAGTTTCTTAAGGTGAATTATCTATAATAATAAAACTAATTTTGTACTTCTATTACAAAACATTGTTGTTCATTTCAACCACAAACAACAATCCCATTAAAACCAAAGAAATCATCCTTAACAACAAAACATCAATTCCTCTTTATTATCAATAGGATCATCTTATGGGAATGTTGTGCCTAGGTGAACTTTTTTTGTTATAATGTTTCAAACAACCACTATGATGTTATGTGCATGTCAGTCTTTAAGTTTGTTCAATTTTAGATAAGCTTACAAGACCTATCTATCACAAGATCCAATAATATTTGTTATGATCTAACAAAGTTTTATATTATCAAGCAAAGTTTTGAAATCTTTTGTTTTTATTGTTTATTTGTTGTTTGTTGTTTCCCTTCTTCAACCTTCAAGCCCAATCTTTCATGTTTATTGTAAATATTTACTAAAGTACCAAATCCAATCAATGCTATTGACAAATGCCACACAATTTACAATAATAATTTGTGATGAAATGTTAGTATAACCTTGATTTTGTGTTTCATATTGAAGTTGAATTTGGAAACATCCAATGTCACAACAACACATATTGGGTTTCACAATTAGCTTTTATAATTACATATTACTTAAAAAGGACATATGTAACTAGTGACTAATGAATTCTTAAACTCATGTTGTTTCACCCATTTAGTTACAAAGGACATTTAATTGCAAAACCTAATCATTATAATGATTATGATATTTGAAAAAATTACAATAATGATATTCCATGTCATCATTAACATTTGTATGATGTTTAAATCAAAAGGTTCGTTCGAGGGAAAAAGCCAGGAAAATGAAAACGTTACGTCTAAGGTTTAGAAGCTCACCTGGCAGGGACACAATCGTTGTAGTAGAATTTGTGTCCAAACATGGCCGTCCTAGTCTCGGGGGAACAAGTCCTGGTGACGCATCCGCTAAACTCCCACATGTGGGCCATCGCGGCGAAATACTCAACGGCTTGATCGGACGGAACAAACGCGTGCAACAAGATGGCAACCATGGCCCCTTCATAAATTAAGACACAATATGTTAGGAGCTCTCGGAAACCGTCCAAGGTTGCATTCTGTTCTTTCATGCTCAACTTGTGTGTTGTCTCACAACCGAGCCCAACGTCTTTCACAACGTCCGTGATATCGATCCTTTTCTATTGAAAATGGTGGAGGATCCAAACGCTCTCCAGAGGCCCCCAATGTACGGTCTATTTCAAGCCCGTGTTCTTACGCACGAAGGGGAAAAAGTAGGTTGATGTAATTTTTGATCACAGACCGAGTCATGAAGCAGAAGACCAAAAAATAAAAAAACCCTTATAAAAATTTTAAAAACCCGATAAAACACAATTGAAAGAAAAAAAGGAACGCACCAATTGCTGGGTTCCACCGGCTCTCGCAGAGCCTCCAGGATGGCTCGTTTACTCGACAACTTTTGTTTATGATGGCCGACCTTCAAGTCCTTTCGGAACACTTGAAGTTGGCATCTCGTCATCTTCCCAGACGCCTCCAACAAGCCTCGATGGATGGCTCCGACCTTGTGTTCCTCGAGGTTGGCACTGGGGACAAGAATCCTATTGTAAAGCTCACAGTAGTAATTGCTCGCTCTACTCGGAGGTGCCATGGCTATATATTCCGAAAAAGGAAAAAGCTCGAAATAGGTGAAGGAAGGTAGTTGGAAGATGCCGCAACTAAAGAATGTGAGAAGAAAAAAACCAAGAGGATAAAATTGATGAGGGGTGGAAGAGGGGTGCAAGCGAAAGAATGGCAGGACCTCAAGTGCATGGCCGTCTGGTGGAGCTAGGTGGAAGAGGCCGCCGACACCATCGTCTGGTGAAGCTGCGCGGTCGTCTAAAGGAGCGGCACAAAATAGGGTAGCCACATGGTCGTCTGGCGGAGGTGCACAGTGGTTTGGCAAAGCTTAGCGGAAGAAGGTGGCTGCTCTGTTGTTTGGCGGAGCTAGGTGGAAGAGGGCGCCCGCACCGTCGTCTGGTGGAGCTCAGCGGAAGAGGGCAACCACACAGCCGTCTAGCTAAGCCCAGTTTGGAGGAATGGCAAGAGCGCAGCCCGACAGAAGAGAGCAACCGCACAACGATTTGGAAGAATGGCAAAAGGGGTGGCGGGCTCCAGCCAGAGCTAGCCTAAAGCCTTGGGGTGAAAACGTTCACAAGAAGAACGAAGTTTAGTTTGAAAGATGGCAGTAGCATCTAAACTTTTGATGGCATACAATGGCAGCCGTCGATCCTTTGGGACATGCGCGAGCAATGGATGGTGGCGGATTCACATTCGTTGGAGAGGTTGGCACAACTCGACTCTGGATCTGTCGGAGAGGTTGGCACAGCCTGGACTCAGTTTCCAGCACGCTTTTCCTTCTGCTTACTATCACAAGCTCTTCAGTTGAAGTCGACTCTAAATTCGTCGGAGAGGTTGGCACAACTCAACTCAACTTCCAACACGCTTTTCCTTCTGCTTATGGTCACAAGCTCTTCAGCGGAAGTAGGCTTGAAGGCTCAAAATGCAACCCAAATTTCCAGGGCTCAACTTCCAGCATGTTTTTCCTTTTGCTTATGGTTACAAGCTCTTCAGCGGAAGTAGGCTTGAAGGTTCAAAATGCAACCCAAATTTCCAAGTCTCACCTTCCAGCATGCTTTTCCTTCTGCTTATGGTCACAATCTTTTCAGCAGAAGTAGGCTTGAAGGCTCAAAATGCAACCCAAATTTCCAGGGCGCCACTTGGCATCACCTATAACACCTTCAAAGCAAAGATTTTGTAGGGTTTGTCCATAATTATATGCAAGCTCGATCGCAATCGTTACCACATTATCGCAACAACGCTGGCAATGGCAGAATATTTAGTCCTAGGGTTTAGTTTTTGTTGCTACCATAAGTTGCACAAGCCTCTGCCAAGCAGACGCATCATGACATATATTCCGTTCCCGACTCCCACCGCAATTGCCTCCTCCTCTTCCTTCGAAGAGAAGCATGGTCTTTATTTCTGCCAGGAGGGTGGGAAGAAGATGGACCATCAGCTACATCTCGTCAAGCTTTGGGGCGTCTGTTTCTTCTTCATTCCAGGCGACGGAGGTTCCTGCAAACAAGTAAGCCCATCGATATCAATTTTTGCATAGATTCAAACCGAAAGAGGAACGTTTCTCAGCTCGGTGACCAATGGCGAACTTTTTAGGGTTTTTGTTGTTCTCTAATAGGATATTTGATTAGCATTGGGATTGTTCCCATGCTGCATGAATTCGTGCGTCGCACGGCAAGGCCAGCCTTTTTTCTTACTCCTATTCATTCAGAGGATCGATCTTTGTGCTTTGCAAATGCGCATGGGAGCTGCAGAGTCGGACAAGGCTTGTGGATGGTGATTTATTTCAGGGTTCTGAGGGGAACCATGGGCAACAAGATCCCCAACCGATCTATGAGGTGGTGAGTTCCATAATCATTTTGGCATTGTGTTTGTGGATTTGTGGCCTTGCATGGTGTGAAGGTTGAGGTCACACATTGTGGAAGTATGCGATGGAAATACCGAGTTTCAGGGCTCACGAAACTAGCCACAAATGAGCTTGTGTATGCAGCATCCTAACTTGTACCTTTAATGTGGTATGCTCATCTTTTCAGTTTGTAATTGGATGGAGTCTAGAAAAGGTCAAAGTAGGCATGGGTGTTTTGGATAGAGGTCACCCGATTCATAATGAGTTCTTCCTGCAGATTCCCTATTGATGAAAGGGGGACTATGAAGTCTGTCACTGAATACTTTAAAGAGACATATGGGTATGTCATTTGCCACCCATTTTTGCCATGCCTTCAAGTTGCCAATCAACAAAGACCCAACTATCTTCCTATGGAGGTGTGCAAAATTGTGGAAGGTCAGCGGTACTCAAAGCGCCCGAATGAAAAGCAGATTACAACTTTCTTGAAAGTCACCTGCCAGCGACCTTATGAACGTGAGAAGGATATTTTGCAAGTTCTTGTTTGCTCTGAAGTCTACCTATGGTTATTCTTATTGATCAGGAGTTAACCGATGTCTCTTGCTTTTGGTAGGCAACTTGAGCTTGTTTTTCAGTACCTCTCATTTAAACAGGCGAAGTGATAGTGGATGGCAAGTGTTAGCGTGTTCCAGCAACTTTTTCTCTGTTGGACAGAATTGTTATACACCTTTGGTAGGCAACCCGTGCTCTTAGCATTTTGCCCACAGGTCCTACAACCTTCAGTGTGAACTTGGTGTTTGTGTGCAATGTGCTTCACTGAAAATGTTCCTAATGATTACACTGGGAGGAGAAGTGTTGGGTTGAGTTTCCTTAGTTTTTCTAATGTTCTTCTTGGTTGCAGAGTGCATTTGAACCAATCGTTGTTCATTAATTTCAATTGTGGGTTGAAAACTCCAATAACAGCTTCAGTAGAGGGGACCACCACCCAGCCTCTCCCTGCCATAATTTGTCTTTTGTTCAGGGAGCCTTTCAAGAAGGTAATTGCCTAGCTAATGTTCTAATCAAAATTCTTAAGTTCGACATTAGTCTGGACTTTTGCATAGTCATGATCGAGAAATATAGAGAAGTAGCCCACTCCTTTTCTCGGTTGTGGTTCTTGCAAGATACTTTGACTTGATCGGCTTCTCATTTGCGGTACAAGTGATTGTGTTCAAAGTTTGTTTCTTGAAAGCACTTCAACTCATTATGCATTATGCATGACTTCTATGTCGAATATATCTCTATAAACCTCAGTATGATCCTGCTAATGGTACCCAATTTGCTAAGTTTTTGTCTCATATGGTAGGCAACATTCACTCCCGGGGATTTATGCACATGTGAGTGGTCACTTGATCTACAAGGTGGGCAGGTACTCGGAACCGGTTTCTCTGTTTTCCTTACCTTTCATGTTGCTGAGTTTGAGGATAAACCTTGAAGAGATTACTTGACTAGATTTTCTTTTTGCTTGGCAACAGTGACAATTCTTCTAACTACCATGACAAAGAGTGTTTTGCCATGTGAACTTGCTATTGTTTATAGGGGTCGAGCTTAGAACCTCATGCATGTCTTTTCAACTTAGTTGTTTTATTCAATTAAATGTTACAAAAGATGCCTTGATAGATGGATGACATGTGTCAAAAATTTATAAACATGTTATGAATCATTGCACATGACCAAAAATCAACCTAGTTTAACCCATGTAACTAACATAACCACAAGTCAACTTAACATAACCTAGCCTAATTCATTTAATCAAAAGTCAACCTAGTTTAACCCATGTAACTAGCATAGCCAAAAGTCAACCTAGCATAACCTAGCATAACCTAGCTTAATTCACTTAACCAAAAGTCAACCTAGTTTAACCCATGTAACTAGCATAGCTAAAAGTTAACCTAACATAACCTAGCCTAATTCACTTAACCAAAAGTCAACCTAGTTTAACTTAGTTAGGCTAGTTACCTATATTAAACAACCTAGGTTACTTAACTTAAGTTAGATGACGTATATTAAAAATAGTTATCAAATTCCTAGCCTAAGAAGCCTAAATTAGGCTACTTAACCTAAGCCAAGTGCCTTCACTACTACAAAATGTGTCCTAATTCACTTTAGGTTTCATTAGATTTTGAGTGAATTTGGACATTTTTACCTAGTGAAATTGTTTAACCCCTTAGTGAACAGGGATTAGTTGCTACGAACAATGAATTGTTTCATTAATACCTAGTGAAACAAGGTTATTCTAAAGTGAAATACATATTTTACCAAACCATTCACTTGCTAGTTAATTGATTTAACCACCATGGAAATCAATTAAAATTTAATTATTTAATATATAATATTAATGATAATTTCATGATTTTTTAAACCTATGATTTATTGACACGTTTCACTACCTAGGTTAAGTTAAAAACCTAGCTTAGGTAGGTACGCCATGTAATCAACTTAAACATTTATTCTAAAAATTCGATAAGAGAATATTCGTTCAACATACCATTATTGACCACACACAACACCACTCATAAGGTTTAATCCCTTGACCTTTGAAATGGAGACAAACATTCATATCATTAAGCCACCCCACTTTGTTGTGCTAATATGTTACATTACATTTTATTTATCAAATACTTCATTTTGAACATTATAAAAACATAAACTTTAAAAATTCATATTTTATTGAAATTTTGTTCAAATAAAATTATTTGAATTTTTTAAAAATTCAATAATGCACATAATTGCATTTATTTCCTTTTGAAAATTTAATTGAACAAAAAAAAAGTTAAATATCATTATTCAATAACATTACAATGACCATTCTTTTGAAGAAAAAAAAGTTTAATAAATGGTTTTTTTGTTAATATAATAATATTGCCTATGTTAAGCTACTTTCAATTATTATATGACTATTTTTCATTAATTTAAATTATTTCACCTTAACATACTTTTGTCTATTATAAATTATGTCACCCTAGATTATTTTTGACAATCCTAAATAATTCTAATGTATGGATATTAGTTGTTATTTTATTAGGGCTATTGGTGGTTATTAATGGTTATTAGTAGATATTCTATTACTAATTATTAATGTCTATTAGTGGTTATTTTATTAATGGTTATTCTAATAATGGCCATTAATAGTTATTTTGTTGGTGGTTGTTAGTGTTTATTATCGGTTATTATATTAATAGCTTTTAGTGGTTATTGGTGGCCATTATATTAACAATATTTATGATTATTTTATTAATGGTTATTAGTGGCTATTCTATTAAGTGATATTAGTAATTATTCTATTGATGGTTATCAGTAGTTATTCTATTAATGGTTATTAGTTGTTATTTTATTAACAATTATTGATGGTTATTTTATTCACGACTATTGGTGGTTATTCTATTAATGAGTATTGGTGGTTATTCCGTTGTAAGCCATTGGTGGTTATCGATGGTTATTGTATTATAAGTTATTGTTTGTTATATTACAACTATTAATTATTATTATCTTATAAATTATTTTTGGATATTATATGTTATAATATCACAGGTTATTGGTAGTTATTGTATTGTAGGGTATTTAAAATTATTTTTCATAGGTTATTATTTTATATTCTAAATTATTTTTACTTTAGGTCATTATATTATATTTTAGATTATTTTAAGTTATTATACTTAAGATAAAATAATTTATAATAACATAAAGTAGAATCACCTTGAATAATTTAAAATATAACTTGAAATAACATATGTTAATTTAAATTAAAATACCCTAAGGTATAACCTAAAGTTAGTTGAATAATTTAATTTAGAATAACTTAAAATTTTATAATGAACTAGTTAAGATATCTTAAGGTAAAATAACATATAATATTTTAGGGTATAATAATTTATAATAACCTATAATAACATAAAATATATGTTAGAATAATTAAAATAGCTTAAAATAATATTGGGTATATCATAAAGTAGCATAGATAAATTATTTTTTTAAACATAGAAATAAACATATTTACTATAGTAAATTATGATAATGAATTATGTTAATTAGTAATGAAACATGATGTTTACATAGTGATATTATAGTGAAATAACTTTCACTAGGATGAAATCAATAAAATGCAATGAAGTTATTTCACTTTTAAGGTCCCATAGTGATTTAGGCTAGTAAATTGCACCCCACTTTTGTAATAGTGTGTGTTGAGGTAAATGCAACTTTAAGGTTTCTCAATCCAAAATTGTTGGCAAATCGATATGTACAATATCCTTTATACTGAACATTAGGATATTGGGTTTTTTTGTGGTGAATGATGGTGCATTGGTGAATTTTTGTAATCTCCAAATGATGGATTATGTTTTATGTCACTTTATTCCATTACAACATGATTTTAAAATTTTAACCTATGGGAAGAATAAGGGCCTTGTGAGTTAGATCAAAAAACACAATATAAATGTTTTGAAAAGCACATGTTGTTCATGAACACATACAAAACAATATAAGAAATGGGTTTTGTTTTTGTTACACAAGGTGACAAAAACTAGTAATAACAAATAAGTTGCAAAAAAATGCAAAATAATCTTGAATTTTTAAATCATATATTTCTTTAGTAGCCAACACCTTTACAACAAAACAAATCTTGCACAATAAGTACTTTTCGAGGACCTTGTCTTGTATGTTATGAAAGGTTACTAACCGCTATTTTTTGTTGAAAATCCATGGTTGAAGAACTAGTTTTGTGAAGATGTGGGTGTGTGGAATTTCCATATTGACGTTAAATGCTAACTAAGTTGTTCCTAAATATAGTGGATAAAAACAAGGAAATATATGTTCTCATTTCCCTTACTTTTTACATTACTTGTACTTGTTCATTTAATCTTTGGATGTTTCAAGTTAGTTACAATACCTTCAAACCATTATTGTTAGGTTCATGAATAGTTTAAGGGAGTTCACCCAAACAATTGTCAAGATTTTTGAAATGCACAATACAACAAATGGAACCATGGTAAATCATGTCAAAGATTTGTTATTTTTTTTTGGTTTGCTTGACAAGGTAATTACACATGTTAAATATGAAGGGTCTATTTTAGGTACCTTGACTTGTTCATTGACTTTTGTGGTTTTTTGTTCTACCCTTAAAATAATAAGTTTGTTTAATGTAAGGTCATGTTTTGGGTATACCATGCCAATGATAGCTTAATATGCTATTGATGATGCCAAAATTTGTGCTAAGTTTTTAAAGGTCAAATTAAAGGCAATTCAATTGTCATTGCAAAAAAATGTTGCTTGGAAAAAAAAACATTTAAGAAAAGGAAGTAATATTGGAAAATATATATATTATTGCACAACTGCTAACCAAGTTGTTTAGAACTCATGTGAAGACATGGTTTACTTGGGAAAATCATCTTGTCACAAGAAACATTTGACTATCAAAAAATTATTTCCATTTGTCGTGGATGGCAACAAGTTTTAGTTTTTTCCCTTTAGAGTGCCAATATTTCAAACTTTTGATCACAAATATGTTAAAATCTATAGCCAAGACTCAAACTTTCAATTAACCATTCATTTGTGGTAACTTTGATTCAAAATTACAATAGTTCAAGTTGAGGATCATGACAAAAGTCATCAACATTTAAACTCCATTTTTGCATTTTTTCAACCTAAAATTAGGCCAAAGCCCATAATATCTTGGTCATCATGCTTAACTTTTATTTCAACAACATGAAAAATATACAAGGTTTTTTGAAAAATGCATTTGCCTTTCAAATTGTTGTAGGATATGACATTAATGTTGTGTGTCCTTTTTTGTTAAACATGTGTTCCTTCATTTGAACCCTACTAGGGTAAAAATAGAAGTACTGACAATTGAAGATGATGATTTTTTGGGGGGCAAATTGTATTGAATGTGATGATGCAAGCATGTTCACCTTGACAAATGAATTGAAATTATTTCAATGATTGTTTATGTGATCAATATAAGTTTTAAACCCATAATGTATTTTCCCTAATTTCTTAACTTGTCAAGTCCATGTCATTATCAAATGTCATATTGGAATGATTTTTTTTTTTTTTTTTTGTGTTGCAAACATCATTACTAATTTGAAAGGGTTTATTTTGGGATCCAATTATTTTTGTTCTTGAGAAATTGTTCCATGACGTCGATTTGGGTGTGTGATGGACCTTTAAAATTTAAAAACATGGTTGAGTTTTTGACTTTCAAAGCAACTTTGATTAAAAAACACAAGAAAATGTTTAAGTAACAAAATGTATTTAAAAAATATTACAACTTTCATTTCATGTGATTTCGGTTTTTGCTTTCATTTTAAAACTCCATATGTTTTTTCTGTTAGCATTTGATTCATGCAATTATTTTGATTGTGTCATTTTATTAATGTGTATGCAATGTTAAAACTAAAAATTGAAAATCCATTTGGTGTTGTATTGTAGAGTATTTCGACTTACTTCAAATTTGATATAATTTTCTATGATATGAAAGGGGCAAAACTTTCTTGTGAATGACCTTATAATCTTTAGTTAAGGTTCAATTAGTGTTGGGAATTGTGGTGTCATTTGTCTTGGAATCATTTTTTGGACAAAGTTTTAGGCAAATAATTTTGTGAATCGCGTGTTGAAGCTGTCTTTTATGAAATTTATTGTCTTGTTTAGGGCTTTAAGACGTCAATGTGGTTTTACAAGGTCATGTTTGAATTGAGGTTAAATTTGTGTTAATTATTCATGTTTTAAAGCCAGCTGTTGGAACCCATTTTTATTTTTTTGTGGGCCAATCATGCGTTGTTTTGTGATTTAATTTGAATTTGAATTTTGGGGTAAGTTATAAATCTCACGTGATTGGATATGTTTATGGATTGGTGTTGTTTTGGAAGTCTATCAAATATTTGTGTATTATTGAAGTTTGTTGTCATTTTTCATGTGTAATATGGAAATTATATGTTGGTTTAGCCAAAGGGATGGTTTGTTTGATGTTTTATCCAATGTCAAATGCTTAAATGCCCAATTTTGAAAAAACCTATTGTTACATGAGTGAAGGATGATAGTATCAATGATATTTTAATTAATTAATTAATTAATTAATATTATTATATTAAATATCTAATATTAAAAAATTATTATACGTATTATAATTAATATTCATGTATTTATTATTAATAAAACAGATCATATATTATATTAACCCATAACAATGATAATAATAATTATAGTAATTAGTAATATTAATTAAAAAATTAGATACTTAATATTATTATATATTAATTATTATTACATATAATAATTATAATAATAATTAGTACCTAAACTAAGCTAATATAAACATATGTATTGGGAAATAGTTATAATTAGGTTGTAATAAATTTGGTCACATTTACAACTTAAATGTTTAACCCATTATTTTTGTATTCCATACTTTTAATGTGAAGTATACAACTAATTGCATTAAAAATATTCAATGTGTAAATGTTATTCAAGGGATGAATAAATAAATGAGGTTCAACCCTAAAATGAGACCCAAAATGAAATATGATTATTTAAAATGTATATAACTAATTTAGGCCTACCTACTTACCTCCATAGGCCGACCTTTTTTTATCTATTTACATAAATACCACATGTCAACATCCTATTGACCTTAAATTAAACAAAGTAAATTCAGTTAATTCATTAAAATGTTATATATTGAATTGGGCTTAAATGTGTCATGTGTCATCAAATAATTAGGTTACAAAAAATGGAGACGATTAATATGCCACATGGAATTTTCAAAAATCGTGCCACATATCATGATCTAAATCCATCCAAAATGGATTATGGGAAATTTCAAGATTAAATAAAAATAAATTTGAAATATTGAAAAATGTTGCCAAATTGGCAATAGATCAACTGTTATCAACATTGAGTAAATTATTCGCATGTTAATTGTAAAATGATAATATGTATGCAATTAGTTAAAGGATGAAAATGTATTTTATTGTTTTTTCTTTTCCATCCAAAGATTATTTGGTTAGTGACTGTGGTCACATGTGATTTGTCCAATGTGAGTAGTCATAATTTAGTCATAAATATTACATGCAACTAAAATTTAGTTGTAAGGATTAATCTCAAAACCTTATTTTTCTTCTAATGATTTGAATATGTGCTAAATAAAAAATCTAATCAAAATGGACAAAAAAATGACATCCTTGGTAAAAGTTTCAAAGGGTTTAATAAAAAATAAAATTCCATTATTAATGTTAGTTAGGTACCCTAATTATGTTTTATAATTGGTAATGAAAAAATGATATGTTATTATTTATATTGATTAAAAACTTTAACTATATCTTATAACTTGGGCATAAAAAAGGACATGCCATTAACTATATTAGTTAGGTGCCCTAATTATGTTTTATAATTGGAATTACAATATTTACAAAAATTCATTTACTTATGTGGCTAGTTTAAATACAATTAATTGTCCATTAATTCTACCAACTAATCAGGTAACTTCTAGTTTAAGAAGCAAATGAATTACTTGTTAATTTGGAAAGGATTTTTTTTCCCTATTATAATATCAATGTAATTCAATATTCTTAATGTGAACAAGTTTTGTACAAATCTTGTGAAAAACACAATAAAACAATCAGTAAGCATATTTATTGATAATTGGAATTTTTAAAAATTATTGTTAGGTCTATTCCATTTCTAGGTGTTCATTTAATGTCACCTCAATTATCAAAATAACATCCTAAAAATTGGATATTATGATCCCTAAAAAGTTTTAAAAAAAACAATATCCCCATGCCTTGGATGAACATAATTTTCCAAACCCAAATAAAATAAATTCATAAAATATTTTTCATGATACATATATGTTCAATTTTCTTGTTTGTGAATGAGGTTTGCACCTATATATAATAACAAAAATTGTATTAAACTATATTTTGTGACTTAATGTGCTACCTATTTAGTTTAAGTCTACTTACCTACCTTACCCACATACTTATTTAATTAATAACCTACTTATATAATATCATGTACCCTACTTTACCTATTTATTTATTTATTTTATTTAATCACATAATGAATATAGTTGGAAATGGAAGAATCATTATGTAAAATTGAATTTATCAATGATTTATATTTTTCAAAATAATTTTTTAAAACCCATTTGAACATTTATAAAATATAATGATTTCATTTAATATATATTTGAATAAACTTCAAGATTATGCTTTTATCACCCATTGGTTCAAACTTGGGCAAATCATGTATATGAATTTCATATCCTTGATGATGTATGTGGTGTAGTTGTACAACCTAAACCTATGGTTGTAGGTAAGGCATAGCTAGGTATTTACCTATCTAGTTTTTTTACCACACAATAAAATGTTGACATGTGGAAAAATGTATTCATATATTGCCATGTGTTGAAAAAATGGCTAGTCAAAAGTGATTGCCAAATGGATTAATTGTATTTGATCATTAGTGAATGGGAATTTGACATATTGATTGGTGAAAAAAACCATCGGTCCAAAAAACCACCAATCAAAAGTGCCACCCTACTTTTGGTAAAAAAAGATCACCTAGTCACATTAGACAATGTTATAACATGGTTAGTTAAAAGTGACTTCTCCAAAATGGTTAGATGGTTGTTTTGATGGTTGTCACTTTTGGTTTTTTTTAATTAGTTTTTTTAGTCAATTGAACTTCAAACTCTTGTAATGTGATTTGAAAGTTGAAACATATGTAATTTTTTGCATGTTCTTGGCAAGTAATTTTTGCAATGACCAATTTAATTCCGAATCCTTAAACCCTAATTACTCCCCGATTGAGCCCCATGTCAAAAAACTTAAAATTTAAATCCCAAGAAAATGCCACGTTGGAAAAAAAAACTACTTGGAGATTAATAATAATAAAAACCTTACATGGAGGGTTTACTAAAATTTTAAATATAAGTTAATTGACCTCAAAGGTTGCTTTAAAACAATAAAATTGCCCATCACTAATAAATACATAAAATAAGATGGGTTTGAAAATTTAGGTGTTGTGTTTGGTTCCCATTTCACATTGGGCCTGCCTTCTTACAACAACTTCATTGTCACTCTTACCCCCACACATTTACCATTAACATTTCTTTGAAATACGCCCACGTAAATTGATACCCCACCAATGCACCAATCGGGGACACGAGACCATTATAGTCATTGTTGGATGAATTGCAATCACAACCCCATGAAACCCCAACTCGGTCGATTCATAAACCTTCCCCCTCCCACCTATTTCCCTTCGTCCCCTTTGCTCTTTATTTCTTTTTGGCTATTGTCATCACCTTTTTTCTTTCTTTCATTGTTTCCATCATTATGGAACTTTAAGCTAAAGGAGGAACCTTGTTGAAATTGATAGTAGGAAACATGAAAGAAGAGCCTTGGAGCTTCAAGTGAGCAATTGAAGAAATTTGAAAAATAACATTGTGATTGGATTTTAGTTGTAATGAACATTTTCGATCACAAATTGCTTTAGTTGCCAAAGACAAGTGCCATTGGGCAACTTGCAAAAGACAATAGGAGTTATCAATCTTTGTGGTTATAGTCCATTTTGTCATCCACTATGATGGATGAACATGAATATGACATCGATCTCATGTAACTTACATGGAAAATTCTTGACTTTGTCATTACAATTGTGACTACATTTGCAACTATTTTACCCACATGATGCCAAATGTTATAGCCCAACCTATCCTATTTACTTACTTACCTACCTAGATAAAAGAATAAGTAGGAAGGTATTAGGTGCCTTACCCTAGTTTATTTTAGCCTCCTATGCCTATTTACCTACCTTACTATACTTAAGTTAACCTACTTAGCCTAGCTTAGCTTAAAGCTAGCCCCTAGGTCGCAAGAAAAATATTTGAACCCCCCCACCTCTATGAGGATAAACAAAAATATTCGACCATTGCACCACACCATTACCAAGTGATAAATTTTGTCAACTTATGTAGTTCATAACCTATTACATGAACATTTAGGTTACGCAAGTAGTTAGGAAGTTAGATGATATGTAAGTAGCTTGTAGGTAAGTAGGTAGATGGCCTACCAATCTAGTTGCCTACACAAGTAAATGACATATTTACCAACCTACCTACCTAAGTAAATGACCTATAAAGTCATGGCATACCCACCAACTTATCATTTACAATCTACCTACATACCTATGTAAGTAAATGACCCACCTACTTTACCTATCGACCTACTTAGGTAGATGCCCAACTTACATACTTATGTACTTAGGTAGATGGCCTATTTAATATAAGTAAATGATTTATCTACCTATTTAAATAAAAAATAGATAGGTGGGTAAAAGGTGCCTACCTTAACCAATTTTATTAAGTTTAATTAACCTTGCATATCTTTTTAATCTAGCCTAGCTTACTAAGCCTACCTAAGTTAGGTAGGCTATTAAACCTACCTATTTAACTAATCTAACCTATTTTATTTAGCTTAATACACTAGGTCTACCTAGCCTATCCTACCTATTAGGTAACAAAAGCCTTTTTTAACTTGCCTACTAGCCAATAAATTAACTTTTACAATATCAAAGATGCCATGTGTGATATAGTCATTTATGTATAGTTACAAATACAATTGTAACAACAACTTCATTGTCAACCATCAATGGATGCCCTGAACAAAATATTTTCATTTAAATTTGTAAATGTCACAAATTATGTTGCATGTGTGATTAAAATTTGGATTCATCAAAATGCAATTGCATATGTGATTACAAGCACTTATAACTATGGTGAGACATGGGATTGAGTAGAATGGACAAGAATTCTTTTAGTGGAGGGAAGTCAAACTTTTACCCTATTTCTTCATCTTTGTTCTTCTTTTGTTTCATTCTCCTTTCTCACCTTTCCTTCTCTTTCTACTCTTTTGGTTCATTTTGTTGTTGTTGTTGTTGCACTACTCGTGTTTTATTGGTTTTTTTCATTTTGGTGTGTGTTTTTATTGTTGCCATGTTGGCTGATGACCTCCATGGTGAAGTTCCATGGCATACATCTAAGCTCCAAGACAAAGCTCCATAGCCAAACTTGCAATGCCCACATGTAATCACAAAATATGCATTGGTTATTTGAACCAATCTTGCAGTACTTACATCCATTTTCATTTTTGCATCCAGATGACATATTGAATTCATTGAAACAAGGGGAAAAAAAATGAAGAAAAAAGGGAAAAAAAGAAAAAGAAAAACCTTTACGAAACAACAAGAAGAAATGCCAAGAAAATGAAATTGACAATGTAGGTATTATGCTATTTGATCGCTCATTGTTAATTTAAGTTCTTAATATTACACTTGGGAATTATACTCATGTAAACAATTTGCTTTTTATGATCAAAGTTTCTAACAAAATAAAAATATTGCATTTTGTTACACACTTTTGTTTAAGTTTGTACTTAGATGACAATCGATAATTTTGTAATTTATCCCAAATGCAAATATTACAAGATAACTTTGTGCAATACTTATATTTAAAATCCACCTTATAATTATTATCAAAGAGTTAAACGTTTATTCAAATGAAGGATGCCAAGGTTTTTGCAACAGGTAATTGCATGTAGTGAAGATAACATCCTTTTTTTTTTTCACATTGGTAAATTTAGTAGGTCTAAAGGGCAATAGGTAAGTAGGTGGGTAGAACTAAGTAAGGCCACATTAGAGGGTAGAAGGCTTAGGTAGGTTGTTTCAAGAAGCTAGTAGTCAATAGGTACCTAGTAGGTTGGTATTTGGTATTGAGTAGGTATTTGGTATTTGGCATTCCTTACTATACATATTGTAGTACCTTGGCCATTTCAACACATGTCTATCAAATAATTAATTAATTTTGAAATTTTCATTTCAACAAATGGAATATTCCTGATTTTCCTTCATAATATTTTTTGATTTGGAAGAAATGATTTTTGAAAATTTCAACATTTCTGAAAATAATATAATTTGTGTGGAATTGGCCAAAGGTAATAGGGTATTTGGTCCCACATTAATTTTGAGGAATGTTCACTAGGTGGGAGAGAATTCAAAATGCCAAAAGATGAACCCTAAATCCTTTTACAACTAAATTAGGATGAATCATCTCACCTAGTTTCTAGGGGGGCAAAAATCCCTTGAAGCATAATAATTTCATTTTGAAGATTTTATGTCAAGAACAGAATATATTTCGAAATATTTTGAAATATTTAAAAAAAATTCGTT
>Ga0209208_10003919_pt1 | contig 21259 bp, 20 predicted proteins | sample S1TSphfallax_3_FD_187694 | JGI IMG/M metagenome (GOLD analysis project Ga0209208, IMG submission 187694) | Host-associated microbial communities from peat moss isolated from Minnesota, USA - S1T2_Fd - Sphagnum fallax MG (SPAdes) (version 2) | ecosystem: Host-associated > Plants > Peat moss >...
GGACGAATAGATGATAAAATCTGAATTAATCTCGGCGCTAGCCACCGAGAACCCTGACCTTACACAGAAAGATGTGGAGCAGGTCGTGACGGTGATCATTGAGACCGTGGTGGGGGCCTTGGAAGGCGGCGGCCGCGTAGAACTGCGCGGTTTCGGCGCGTTTTCCGTGCGCACCCGACCCGCCCGGTCCGGGCGCAATCCGAAAACCGGCCAACCGGTGTCAGTGAAGGCCAAGCATGTGCCCTTCTTCAAGAGCGGCAAAGAGCTTCGCGCGCGCCTCAACGCGGACTAAAATTGGCTCAAGGCTGTTTGACTTCGCACGGGGACGGGTAAGTCATGAGTGTGGCCAAGGATTTCCGCGCCTTCGTCGCGCGCGGGAATGTGGTGGATCTGGCGGTGGGCGTGATTATCGGCGGCGCCTTTGGCAAGATCGTCACCAGCCTCGTTAATGATGTGATCATGCCGCCCATAGGCCTGCTCTTGAGCGGTGTGGACTTCGCCGACCTCAAGATCGTGATCCGCGCCGCCGACCCGGCCCATAAGGTCGCCCTCGTGGCCATCGGCTATGGCGCCTTTATCAATACCGTCATCCAGTTTCTGATCGTCGCCGCGGTGATCTTCGCCATGGTTCGGGCGCTGAGCGCCCTGCGGCGACAGGAGGCCGAGGCGCCTCCCGCCGTGACCCCGGCGCCCACCCCGAGCGAGGCGCTGCTTATCGAGATCCGTGATCTGCTCGCGAAGACCACGGCTGGCGCACCGTCCTGAGCGGTCCGGTCGGCGCCAAGATCTGCGGACTTTCCACGGCCGAGGCGGTCAGCGCCGCTCTGGCCGGAGGCGCGGCCTATATGGGCTTCATGGTCTTTTCCGCCAGCCCGCGAAACATCGCCCTGGAGGACGCCGCCCATCTGGTCAGGCCCGTCCGTGGCCGGACCCGGATCGTGGCGGTCACTGTCGATCCCGATGACGCTCTTGTGGACAGGATCACGGAGATCCTCAAACCCGATCTCATTCAGCTTCACGGCGCTGAGCCGCCCACCCGGGTGCGGGAGGTGGCCGCGCGGTCCGGCGCTGGCGTCATCAAGGCCCTGGGCGTCGCCGGCGCAGACGACATCGCCGCGGCGCGCACTTTCGACGGCGTGGCTGAGCACCTCATGTTCGACGCGCGCGTCCCCGCAGAGATCGGCCGTCCAGGGGGCGGGGGTCAGAGCTTCGATTGGTCAATCCTGGTCGGCCTGCGCCTCGCGCGTCCCTGGTTTCTGGCCGGGGGCCTCAATCCCTGGAATGTCGCCGAGGCGGTTCGCATATCAGGCGCGCCCCTGGTTGACGTTTCTTCTGGCGTGGAGAGGGGCGCGGGACTAAAGGACCCCGCTCTTATAAGCGCCTTCCTTAACGCCGTCGCGCATGACGGATATCAGCGATGACCACCAGCGCCCTTCTCGATCCGCCCGCGCCGCCCAACGCTTATCACTCCTGGCCAGACGCCCGGGGCCGATTCGGCGACTATGGCGGACGCTATGTGCCCGAGACCCTCATGCCGCTGGTTCTCGAGCTGGGCGAGGCCTATGAGGCCGCCCGACAGTCGGCGCAATTCCAGGCCGAGCTCGCCGCCTATCTGCGTGACTATGTGGGCCGGCCGAGCCCCCTGCATCTGGCCAAGAGACTGAGCGCCGGTCTGGGCGGCGCCCGGGTCTATTTCAAGCGCGAAGACCTCAACCACACCGGCGCCCACAAGATTAACAATTGCATGGGCCAGATTTTGCTGGCCCGCCGTATGGGTAAGACACGGATCATCGCCGAGACCGGCGCGGGCCAGCATGGCGTGGCCACGGCCACGGTCTGCGCGCTCTTCGGCCTGCCGTGCGTGGTTTATATGGGCGCGGTCGACGTGGAGCGGCAGGCGCCCAATGTCCTGCGCATGAAGCTCCTGGGCGCCGAGGTTCGCCCGGTCACCAGCGGCGCGTCCACCCTCAAGGACGCCATGAATGAGGCCCTGCGCGACTGGGTCGCCAATGTGGATGACACCTATTACATCATCGGATCGGCGGCCGGGCCGCACCCCTATCCGGTCATGGTGCGCGATTTCCAGACGGTGATCGGGGCCGAGGCCCGGGCGCAGATTCTGGAAACCGAAGGGCGGCTGCCTGACGCCATCGTGGCCTGCGTCGGGGGCGGTTCCAACGCCATTGGCCTCTTTCACCCATTTCTCGAAGACGAGGGCGTGCGGATCTTTGGCGTCGAGGCGGCCGGCGACGGCATGGGCACATCCCGCCACGCCGCGGCCATCAATGGCGGGCGCCCGGGCGTTCTGCACGGCAACCGGACCTATCTGCTGCAGGACCAGGACGGGCAGATCACCGAGGCCCATTCGATCTCCGCCGGCCTCGACTACCCCGGGATCGGGCCTGAGCATGCCTGGCTGCATGACACCGGCCGCGTCACCTATCTTACAGCCACCGACGACGAGGCCCTGGAGGCCTTCCGCCTGTGCTCGCGCCTGGAGGGGATCGTGCCGGCCCTCGAATGCGCTCACGCTGTCGCGCGCCTCCCTGAAATCTGCGCCGAGGTTGGTCCTGAGGGGATTGTGATCCTGAATATGTCTGGCCGTGGCGACAAGGACTTAGCCGCCATCTCCATGCGCCTCGAGGCTCTCGCTTGAGCGAGGGGCGCATTGAAAAGCGCTTCGCCGAGCTGGCGCGGGCGGGGCGGGCGGGTCTGGTGGCCTATGTCATGGCTGGCGATCCCGATCCTGATCGCTCCCTGGCCGTGGTGAGGGGCTTGGCCGAGGCCGGCGCCGACCTTATCGAGCTGGGGATGCCTTTCTCTGATCCCATGGCCGATGGCCCGCCGATCCAGCGCGCCGCCCTGCGCGCCTTGAGCGCCGGCATGAGCCTGGCGGGGGTCTTTGATCTTGTGCGCCGCTTCCGGCGGACCGACCGTGACACGCCGATTGTCCTGATGGGCTATCTTAATCCCATCCTGAGCCTGGGCCTCGGGGCCTTCGCCCACGCCGCTTCCGCCGCCGGGGCGGATGGCGTGATCGTGGTGGACTGTCCGCCGGAGGAGGCCTCGCCCCTCGCCGACGCCCTCGACGCCGAGGGCCTCGCCCTGGTTCGCCTGGCCACGCCCACCACGGACGCCGCGCGCCTGAGAGTGGTCGCGCAACGCACCCGCGGCTTTGTTTATTATGTCTCGGTCGCCGGGGTGACCGGCGGCAAGGCGGCGGAGGCCGATCTGGTGGCTCCCGCGGTATCTCGGGTGAAGGCGGCCAGCGGACTTCCCGTGGCGGTGGGCTTTGGCATTCGCACGCCTGATCAGGCCGCGGCCATCGCCAGGGTGGCGGACGCCGTGGTCGTGGGTTCGGCTCTCGTGGACGTCATGGCCGCCGCCCTTGAGAGGGCCGAGGATCCCGCCACGGCGGCCTCCCAAACCGTCGCAGCACTCGCCGAGGCTGTGCACGCCGCGCGTCTCGAGCCCGCGCCCCTTATGCCTGCCCATGGCTGAGGACGAAAAACCCAAGGCCCACGGGCGGGAGCGGGGCGGCTGGCTGGCCAGATTCGCGCCGGGCGTGCGCAAGCTCGTCGCCCGTCGGGAGACGCCGGACAACCTCTGGGAAAAATGCCCAGACACGGGGGAGATGATCTTCCGTCCCGACCTTGAGGCCGCGCTGTGGGTGACGCCGGCCGGCCGGCACATGCGCATCGGTCCCGATCTGCGCTTTGCCTATACTTTTGACGGCGGCCGCTTCCGCGTCGTGAACCTGCCCAAGACGGCGGACGATCCCTTAAGTTTCACCTATGGAAAGCCCTATAGCGCGAGCCTCGCCGCGGCCCGCAAGGCCACGGGCCATGCCGACACTATGGCTGCGGCGGTGGGCGATGTCGGCGGCGTGCCCACGGTGGTCCTAGTCCAGGACTTCGCCTTCATGGGCGCGTCCCTGGGATCCGCGGCCGGCGAGGGGTTCCTGGCCGCCGTGGATGAGGCGGTCAAACGCCAGGCGCCCTTCGTGATCTTCACCGCCTCGGGCGGGGCGCGGATGCAGGAGGGCGCCCTCTCGCTCATGCAGATGGCCCGCACCACTCTGGCCGTGCAGCGCCTGCGCGCCGCGCATCTGCCCTATGTGGTGGTGCTCACCGACCCGACCTATGGCGGGGTCACCGCCTCCTACGCTATGCTGGGCGACATTCATCTGGCGGAATCGGGCGCGGCCATCGGGTTTTCCGGCCGCCGGGTTATCGAGCAGACCATCCGCGAGGTCTTGCCGCCGGGCTTCCAGACCTCCGAGTTCCAGGTGGAGCGCGGGATGGTGGACCGCGTGGTGACCCGCAAGGAGCTTCCGGCCATCCTCGCCTCGATCCTGCGCACCTTGATGATGGGGCGCTCGCGGCTGCCGGCCGCTTGAGGGACATCAGAACGCTGGACTACGACGCGATCCGCGCCTCCGACGGGGTGATCGCGCGACTGCGCGCGCTGCACCCGTCCCTGATCGATCTCTCCACCGGGCGTGTGGAGCGCCTGCTCGCCGCGCTCGGCCGGCCGCAAGACCGAATGGGGCCGGTGATCCACGTGGCCGGGACCAATGGCAAGGGCTCCACCACCACCTTCATGCGCGCCATGGCCGAGGCCGCGGGGCTCAAGGTCCATGTCCTCACCTCGCCCCATCTGGTCCGTTTCGCCGAGCGCATTCGCTTGGCCGGCCGCCTGATCAGCGATGAGGAGCTGGAGCTTCGGATCGGCGAGGTCGAGCACGCCAATGGCGGGGAGCCCATCAGTTTCTTCGAGATTACGACGGCCCTGGCGTTCCACGCCTTTTCGGAAACCCCGGCGGATCTGTGTCTGGTAGAGGTGGGGCTGGGCGGTCGCTTCGACGCCACCAATGTGTTCGCGGCGCCAGCGGTCACGGTCATCACCCCCGTTGATTATGACCATCTGGAGATGCTGGGGCCGGAGCTTTCCAAGATCGCGTGGGAAAAGGCGGGGATCCTCAAAGCGGGCCGCCCCGCGGTGGCCGCGCGCCAGAGGCCCGAGGCGCTGGAGGTGATTGAGGCCGAAGCGGCGCGCCTTGGCGCCCCCTTGAGCCTGATGGGCCGGGAGATCGACGCCTTCGCCGAACGGGGTCGGCTTGTGGTCCAGACACCCGATCGCCTTCTCGACCTTGCCCCACCAGCTCTCTTCGGGGCGCACCAATATGAGAACGCCGGCCTCGCCGCCGTCGCCCTCCTCGCCTTGGGCGATCCCCGCATCAATGACGCCGCCATGAGCGCTGGTGTCGCCCAGGCGGTATGGCCCGCTCGGTTTCAGCGGTTGGACAAGGGCCCGCTTGCGCGTCTTGCCGACCCTGCCGATCTCTGGTTGGACGGCGCCCACAATCCGCACGGCGCGGCGGCCTTGGCGGAGGCCTGCGGATCCCTGGCCGCCAGAGACGGCCGGCCGGTCGCGCTGGTCGTGGGTATGCTCGGCCGCAAGGACGCCCGGGGCTATTTCGCGGCGCTTCGCGAGCTGGGTCCACGGGTCTTCGTCACGGGCTTCAGTTCACCGAGCGCCACGCCGCCCGAGACCCTGGCTCAGGCCGCCCGGGAGTCAGGCCTTGAGGCCGAGGTCGTCGAAGGAGTCGCGGCCGGTATAATTGCAGCGCTCAGCGCCTACGAGGAGCCGCCGCACCTGATCCTATGCGGATCGCTACATTTTGCCGGTGATATCCTGAGCCTGAGCCCAGAGACTTGGCCGACTTAAAGGCTAGGCCGCCGCCGCGGTGACGCCCATATCGGCCAGCCATTCGAGGATCTTGCCCTTGGGCATGGCGCCGAGTTTCATGTCTACCATTCGGCCCTCACGGAACAGCATCATGGTGGGGATGCCGCGCACGCCATAGCGCGCCGGGGTGGTGGGCGAATCATCGATGTTCATCTTGGCGACGCTCAAGGATCCCTCAAGTTCGCCGGAAATGGCTTCGAGAGCGGGACCGATCTGCTTGCAGGGCCCGCACCACTCCGCCCAGAAGTCCACAAGCACGGGGCCCGTGGCCTGCAGCACGTCGGTCTCGAAGCTCGCGTCGGTGGTCGCCAGAGTGGCCATGGAAAGGTGTCCCGTTTGCCGTGAAGGTCACAGATGTAGGCGCGCCGGGCGCCGCGTCAACACGCCGGGCCCGGCTGAACGCGCCAGAGCCCTTGGGATTAATCAAGGGGCATTCAGAAAAGCTATGAGACCCGGTTGGCCAGGGCTTCGCTCATAATGTGTTCCGGAACCGCCATGAGGCGGGGTCCATCGGTCCAGACCAGGGCCGCTTCGATCCGCCGTCCCGGATAGACCTCGGCGAGGATCGCCGCATAGGCGGCCATCTGAACGATATAGGCCGGGTCGGCGTCCTCGATACGGGCGGGCGCCGGGCGGTTGGTCTTGAAGTCGACGATGAGAACACGGTCGGCCTCCACCACCAGGCGGTCGATCCTTCCCGAGATGGAAAGGCCATCGGGCAAGGCCGCCGCGGCGCCAGCAATGGCGACCTCAGGCCGTGAGCCCGGGCCGAACACCGGCGCGAATTGTGGATCCCCCAGGACCCCGAGCGCCGCGCCGGCCATTTCCGTGCGCTGTTCGTCATTCAGATCGCGCTCCCGGCCGAGCCAACGCAGGGCGGCGCTGGCCCGCGCGGCGGGGGCGAGGTCGGGCAGGCGCTCCAGCAGGCTGTGGATCAGCTCCCCTCGCCGATAGCGCCCCAGTCCGTCCCCCGCGAGAGGCGAGGGCGCCTCGCCGCCATCACCCTCGATCAGCGCGGACGGCGCGGCGCGGCGCGTCGGCGGCCCTTCGAAGGGGGCCAGGACGTGGGTCCAGGCTGGCAGGGTGGTCCCCGCGATCATAGCTTGCGCCGCGCGGCCGAGACCTATCGGGTCCTCGCCAAACCGCAGCGCCATTCCGCCTCCCGCCAAAGGCGTCGGGCGTGTCTCCAGCCGCGCGAACCCAGCCTCGATCCACTCCCGCCAACTCCCCTCGTAGTAGCGAGGCAGACTTTCGATGCCCGCGATGATCAGCCAGTCCCTTGCCCTGGTGAGCGCGACATAGAGGAGTCGGGCCGACTCCTCGGCTATACTGTCGCTCCGAGCTTGGCGGGCGGCGGCCGAGACCTCGCAATCCTCCCCCTGGCGCGGCGCCCAGGCGAAACCGCCCTCGGCAAGATCCAACAAGGGGCTCCCCTGGCTGGTCGCGCGGGTGGAAGTGTCGGGCAGGATGACGATGGGCGCCTCCAGGCCCTTGGCCCCGTGTGTGGTCATGACCCGTACGGCGCCGCCCCCGGCGCCCTCCGCCGCATCGGGGTCGCGTTTGATCTGCTGCTCGGTCCGAGCCAGGCGCGCCGCCAGGCTTTCCAGGTCGCGAACCCCCTGGCCTTCGGCCTCAAGGACCAGGCCGAGAAAGGCCTCGAGAGCGTCCTCGCCCTCGGCTCCCAGGCGCGTCAACATCCTCTGGCGCATGGAGCGACCTTCGCCGTCGAGCCGCGCCAGCGCCCGGCTGAAACCATCGAAAGGCTGGCCCTGGGGCAGAAGCACGCGGGCCCAGCCCAGGAAATCCGCCGCCGCGCGCCACGAGGCCCGCTCGTCGGCCCGGCGGGTCAGGGTGTCCCAGAGCGAGCCTGCGCGGCCGTGGGCCAGATCGAAGAGGCTGGCCTCATCCACTTCGCAAAACGGCCCCCGTAACAGTCCGGCCAGGGCCAGATCATCGGCCGGGAAAAGGGCGAACCTGGCCAGGGACATCAGATCCTGGAAGACGCCGTGGGTTGAAAGCTCCAGGCGATCAGGGCCGCCCACCTGTAGCCCAGCGCGCTTCAGGGCGCGGATGATCTCATGGAAGAGGGTCCCGCGCCGACGCACGAGGATCAGGATATCGCCGGGAACGCAGGGCCTAGCCTGGCCGGTCTTGCGATCGGCGACGGCATAACCCTCGGCCAGCATGTGGGCGATCTCATCGGCGATGCGGCGCGCGAGGAGCTTGCCGGCGCTCGTGGCGGGCTCCGCGTCCAGGGGCGCCCAGGGATCTGGCGCCTCTCCAGGCTGGGCCAGTTCCAGGGGCCAGAGGTCAACGCGGCCGGGAGCCTGGCGGCGAGGAATGTGGGTGAGAGGCGTTCGCGCGATATTGACGCCTCGGGCTGGCCGCACCCCCGCCAGCGGGGGCCCTCCGGCGAAGACCGCGTCCACGGCCTGCAGAATTTGCGGCGCTGAACGCCAGCTTTCCAGCAACTTCACTTCCCTGAACAGCGCGCTCGCGTCCCGCGCCAAGCGGCTGAACGCCTGGGTCTCGACGGACAAGCGTTCGGGGGCGGCGCCCTGGAAGGAGAAGATCGACTGTTTCTCATCTCCCACGGCGAAGACGGTGCGCGGCCGAGGCGCCGCGCCGAGGCCGCTGAAGAATTCCTCAGTGAGGACGCGCAGGATGTCCCATTGCTCGGGGGCCGTATCCTGGGCCTCGTCCAGAAGCAGGTGATCAATCCCGCCGTCCAGCTTGTAGAGCACCCAGGCGGCGTCGGCTCTTTCAGTGATTAGCCGGATCGTCAGGGCCACGAGGTCGGCGAAATCCAGGACGCCCCGCCGCGCCTTTTCATGATCATAGAGCGACGCATAGGCATGTCCCAGCACCAGCACATGGACCGTGTCCCGCGCCATTCTGGCAGCCTGAAGGCTCTTGGCCGTTTCATAATGCCGCGCCTGCTCCTCCTTCATCCAAGCGCGGACCTCGGAATCCACACTCTTGGTGCCGAGCTTGTCACGCGGTTCCCCATCGCTTTTCAAGAACAAGGGCCAGACCGCGTCGAAGGCGCATCCAGGCGCCAGGGCGCGCATCTTCGCGGCCAATTGGTGGTCGGTTGTCCCGGTTCCCAGGGCGATCGCTTCGGCGGCGCGCCGCCAGGCGCCCCAGCGGATACGGGCGATCGCCGTGGCTTCCAGATCCTCGCAGGTGGTGACGCGATCAAAACCGAAACGGCGCCAGACATCGCTTTCGCAGTCCCCGCCACAGGCGGCGACATAGGCGGAAATGTCGGCGCGACGGCTCTCGAACATGTCCAGCATTTTATGGAAGTCGCCGAAGGCGAGAGCAACCGACAGATGGGCGTAGGCGCGGCCCACGGCGCCCTCGGCATTGTCAAGGGCCAGGGCGGCCATGCGGTCCCGCGCGGTGCGGGAAAGCGCGGCCGCCGCGGCGTCGTCCAGAACGGTGAAGGATGGCGAGACCCCCGCTTCCAGGGGAAACCGTCTGAGCAATTTCTCGCAGAAGGCATGGATGGTCTGGATCTTCAGGCCGCCCGGCGTCTCCAGAGCGCGCGCGAAGAGGGCGCGGGCCTTGGAGAGGTTTCGGCCGGCCTCATCAATGCTCGCCAGGGCCTCGCCGAGGGCGGCGTCATCCATCACCGCCCAGGCGCCGAGGGTCTCAAACAGCCGCCTCTGCATTTCGGCGGCGGCGGCCTTGGTGAAGGTGACGCAGAGAATGGCCTCTGGCCGCGCCCCGGCGAGCAAGAGCCGCGCCACCCGGGTGACCAGGGTGAAGGTCTTGCCGGACCCGGCATTGGCCTCCACGAAGACGCAGGCGCGGGGATCTGACGCCTCGGTCTGAGGGGAAGGTGCGCGGACCATGACTTCGCTCACGCCTCGCCCTCCGTCGAAGCTTCGCCGATCACGTGCCATTCCCAAAGGCGGGAGAGGTGGTCGTAGTCGCCCCCGTACCGGTTGATGAATTGTGGAATAGTCCAGGCTTTATAAGGTGTTGTCTCCTCATCAAACCGCGCAATAAGAGCGTAGAGCCTGCTCAGCACCTCATCCGCCAGGTCGCCAGCGTCGCCGTCACTGCGCTGCTCCACCGCGCCTGGAACACGTCCGCCGCTCACGCGCACATAGACCAGATCTCTAGCGCTCAAAGCGCCCAGTTCTTTGAAGCCTCCGCCCGCGAGGATGGCCGCGGTCAGGGTGAGTTGTGGCGCGAGGTGGGACTTGACTTCTTTCTTGCTCGGGGGCGCCCCGGTCTTGAAGTCGAGGATGTCAGCCATGGGGCCGCGCACCTCCAGGCGGTCGGCGTTGGCGGTGATCACGAAGGGGCCGCCCGGCGTCGCCAGGGTCAATTCGCCCTTTTGTTCCACCAAGAGCCGGGCGCCCGGTCGGCGGCGCTGTTCAAAGGCGATGGCCCATCCAGCCGCATTGGCCGCCAGGGCGCTTTCCCGGGCCATCCGGGCCTCGGGCATGCCCGCCTCGCGCAGACATGCTCGCAGGAGTTCGGCGAAAACAGTTTCGGCCCCGTCGGGGAGGTCATCGGGATAGGTCAGGGCGAAGCGCTCGAAGGCCTTGTGGATAGCCGTGCCGCGCGCCCGCGCGTCGATCTCCTCATCGGGCGGCTCCAGGGGGCGGAGCTTCAGAATGTGCCGGGCATAGAGGCCGTAGGGGTCGCGCAGCCATTGCTCCACGGCCGTCACGCCTAGCCGCCGTGGCCGGGCGCCGACCGGGGGCGTGGGGGCCGGCCGGGGGGCGGGGCGCAGGGCGGCCGGCGGCTCGGCCAGGGGCCCGTCTAGGCGCTGGACCCACGCCGCCAAGTCCGGCCGTCCCGGCAGCTCAAGCCCCGCGCCCTTGGCTAGCACCTCAAGCCGCCATAGCCAGCGCGAGGCGACGGTGGGCGAGCCGCCGCGCCGCAGCGTCTTGATCAGGACCACTTCCGGGGCGCAGGCGGCCTGGGCAAAGTCGTGGGCCGAGAGGCCGATCCGCCGCTCTGGCGCGGGCAGGCCCAGCGCCGCGCGCATGGGCCTGGAGAGGAAAGGATCGATAGGCGCGCCCTGGGGCCAGACGCCCTCTTCCAGACCCGCCAGAATGATCCGGTCCGCCCGCAAAAGGCGCGCTTCGAGCACGCCCAAAATCCGCAGGCGCGGATGGCTCGCCCCGCCCGACCTCAAGGTCTCGGCAGCCAAAAGCTCCCCGAGCAGCCTGGCGAAGGCGTCGCGAGTCACGGGCGGTAGAGCGTCGCTTTCGCGGATCAGGGCTGACAATAGCCTCGCCAGAGCCTCACCCGCTCCGCCCGCCCAGAGCCCGCTCAGGCCACCCCGTGGACCAGCCGCGAGCGATTCCAAGGCGGCGACCAGGGCGCGCGCCGCCGGGGCCGGGGGGATGGCTCCGGCCTCGGCCAGCGGTTCGAAGAAAGGCGCTTGGGCGATCATCAACGCCGCGCCCAGTCGCCCCGCGAGGTCGCGGGCCTCCGCCGATGCCTCATCCAGCCGCAGGACCAGGGCCGCGAAGCTCTCGGGCCGGGGGCCGCGCAGGCCGCGTCGTTCCAGGACGTCGCGCGCCGATGCGAGGCGGCTCTCTTTGAGGCCAAACGAGGCGAGGGGGTGCTTGAGGATCGCGAGGAGCGTAACGGGGTCCGCGGGGTCCGCCACGGCTTTGGCCATGAGACTGGCGAGAACCCCCGGGCGGCTCCCCGCCAGGGGTTGTCCGGCCGAGGAGTCGGCGCCGATATTCCAGCGCAGCAGGCGGGCGCTTACCCGCCGCGCCAGGTCCGCATCCGGGCAGATGAAGGCGGCGGTCTTGCCGGGCGTCGCCAGGGTCTCGCGCAGCAGGAGCGCGGCCATAGCGGCAGCCTCTTCCTCGGTCTTTCCGGCGACGACCGATAGCCCCTCCAGGCCCTCCGCCAGGGGATCGCCCTCAGTCGCCTCGGCGCGCAGTCGCTTGATCACCTCCACCCAGTCCGCGGTGGCGTCCGGGGGTCGCAGGGCCTCATTGATCAACCGCCGTCGCCAGCGGCCCCGGGAGTGGGCGGCCGTGGCGGGGTCCAGATAGGCCACATCGCCACGGCTCATCCCCGCCTTCGTGAGAAGCCGCCGCATGGCGCCCTGAGGGTGTTGATCCTCAACCTCTCGCCAGGCCTTGTCGGCGAGGTCCAGGTCCAGCCCTGGCAGCACCACCGCCCCGCGCGGGGCTTGGCCGATGGCCGCAAGCAGAGCCGCGGAAGCCGGCGCTGAACCAGTGGACCCGGCCGCCACCACCACGCCCGCAGGGGGCCGCGCGGTCCAGTCGTCGGCCAGACGCCGCAACAGGGCGATGCGCCGCGCGGCGATATCCATGACGCCCAGGGCTTCGAGGCGGGCTGGCCAGGCCTTAAGGGCGATATCTAGAAAGGCGGCGGATATGCGCCAGTGGCGCGCGAATTCCCCATCCGCCAGATCCTGGAAAACGATATCGGCGCCAAGGTCCGGCTCTTCGATCTGCCAGGTGTCGAGGAAGGACGCCAGGGCGTCGGCCAGTTCCAGGGCGCCGCTGGCCTCCAGGCGCCGGCCGAGAAGGTCCTGGTTCGCCGCCACCAGGCCTGCCAGCTCGAAGCGCCGCCGCTGGGGCGTGATGGCGGGGGGCAGATCAAGGCTCAAATCGCCGGCCTCGAAGGGCGGCTCGCCCTCGTCCAGATCCCCCAGCACCCGGATCTGGGGGAGAATCGCGGCGCGCGCGCCGGCTGCTTTGAGGAAAGAGTCAGCGAGCCCCCGGGCGGCGCGGCGGGTAGGCAAGAGAATAAGCGCGTCGGCCAGCGCCTCGGGACCGCCCGGCGACAGCTCCTGCCAGAGTGCGGCGGCCAGGTCATCCAGAAATGGGCGGTGGGCGGGAATGGTCAGCCAGCGCGGCGCGGGCCGCCCTAAGAGATCGCTCATCGCTCCAGCGCCAGACGGGGCTCCAGCGCCAGACGCGCCTCGGCCGCGTCGCGGGCGGCGGGATCGCCCACATGCATCCACACCGCCTCCATCACCTCGCCATAGAGTCGGCCGTGGGCGGTCATCTCCATCCAGTGGGCGAAGACGCTGTGTGGGGTGCTGGGCCAAGCGTCTATGAGCCTCGGCGACAACATATGCACGCCGGCCTGGGCGAAGGGCGCGGCCGTGTCGGCGCCCCGATGGACCAATCGGCCCTCCGCTCCGCGGTGGAAGTCTCCGGGGCCGTCAAACCCCAGGCTCGTGGCGACAGGGGCGAGCAGCAGAAGATCATCCATGCGGGCGCTGTCCCAGGCGGCGATCAGGGCGTCCAGCACGGGGCGTCCCGGCCCCTCGACCCAGATCGAGTCCACATTGGCCACCAGAATGGGATCATCCCCCAGCAGCGGCCGCGCCGCCTTCAGACCCCCGCCCGTCTCCAGCAGCGCCCCGCGCTCATCGGAGATTAGCACCTCCACGTCGGTTCGGGTCTTGAGGTGGGCCTCCACGGCATCGGCGAAGGCATGGACATTCACCACCACCCGCGCAACGCCCGCGGCGACTAGGCGGTCGATGACATGATCGATGAGGGGCCTGCCGGCCAGGGACACCAGGGCCTTGGGGGCCTGAAGGGTCAGGGGGCGCATGCGCGTTCCCAGCCCCGCCGCCATGACCATGGCCGTGCGCGGCCGGCTCAAGCGGCGGCCTGGCGCAGATGACGCGTCAGCCAGGCGGCGAGGCCAGGCGGCGCGGGGTCCGCAAGGCAGCGGTCCAGATAGAGCCAGAGTCTGGGCATAAAGCCCTGATAGCGCGGCTTGCCGTCCCTCGCGATGAGGCGTGCGAAGATGCCAAGAATACGTACGATATTGAGTGCCCCCAGGGCGTGAAAGTCGGCCATGAAGGCCTCGCGATCCAGGTCTGGCCGGGCCGCGAAATAGCGGTCCAGAGCCGCGGCCTCGCGCGCCGCCGATACATCCCGCCGCGCATCGTGCAGCAGCATGGAAAGGTCCCAGGCCGGATGGGCGCGCACAGCGTCCTGGAAATCCAGAAGGCCCGTGCGGGCCGGTCCTTGGCGGTCCGGCAGCCAGATCAGGTTCTCAGCGTGGAAATCCCGGTGGCAGAAGACGCTGGCCCCCGCCGCGCCCCGGGCGGCGATGGGGGCCCACAGAGCCCTCCACTCCGCGATCGCGTCGGACGAGAGGGTAACCGCCCGGTCCCATTTCGGCCACCACTCCACGAAGAGGTCGCTAGCGGTCGTAAGGGCGAGGGCGTCGTAATCCAGCAGTGGCCAGGTCGCGCCCGGCATGGTGAGAACCGCGGGCGGGGCCTCCCGGTGCAGGCGGGCCAGAACGTCCGCGGCGTTCTCATACAGCGGCGCCTCATCCGCGCCGTTTTCGATCAGACGCGCGAACAGGTCATCGCCCAGGTCCTCCAGCATGGCGAGGCCGGCGTCGGCATCGAAGGCGATAACCTCAGGGGCCGATAGCCCGAGGGAGCGCAGATAGGCCGCGCAGGCGGCGAAGGCCTCGACCCGGCCCGCCGCCAGCCGAGCCAGGGCGTTGTAGCCGAGTGCCTCCCGCTCCCTGTCGCTTGCACCCGGGGGGCACGGTTGCGTCTCAAGGCTCGGCGGCTGGTCCATGAGAATGAGGCTAGGTCCGGAGGGCGGAAACAGGCGCTCATAGCTCCGTGTCGAGGCGTCGCCTGGCATGGCGACGCGGCGCGCCGCGCCAAGGCCCGCGCTATCAAGGAAATCGCGCCGGAGCGCCTCGCGCTCAGAGCTCAAGGACGCGGCCCTCCCAGGCCCCATGGGCGGAAATTCGGGCCCGCCGCGCCGCGCCCTCCAGGTGGATGGTTACCTCCAGGCGGTCGGCTGGCAGGAGGTCCCCAAGCCGCTCGGGCCATTCAATCACCGCCGCGCCTTCCCGCAGGGCCTCGTCCAGGCCGATCTCAAAGGCCTCTTCGGCCCGGGTCAGGCGATAGAGGTCGAAGTGGGCGATCTCGAAATACGGGCCCGCATAGAACTGGACCAGGGTGAAGGTGGGGCTCGGCACGTCCCCCGCTCCGGGCGCCAGGGCGCGGATGAGGCCCCGCGCCAGCGACGACTTCCCCGCACCCAGGGGGCCGCTCAGGCAAACCGCCTCGCCCTGGCCAAGGGCGATGGCGATGGCCGCGCCCAGCCGCGTCGTGGCCGCCTCATCGGCAAGACGCAGATCGACGTTCACCGAAGCGCTCATGGGCGCGATTCTATGCAGACCAGAGCCATGGCCCACCATGCCGGGGCGATGCGAGGCCGGGCAAGGGGCTTGCGACAGTTCGCCTATGGACCCCGCCGCCCGCGCGGTCTAACGGCTTGTAATGCCGGGTCAAACGCGCGCCGCCTATAAAGCCCGCCTCGCCGCCGGCGTCCTCGCCCCTGATCCGGACCAGGCCCGCGCTGTGGAGGCCCTGGCGCGCGTGGAGCTTGATCTCGCGGCGCGGCCGACACCTGGACTCTTTCAGAAGCCGCGCGGCGTCACGGGCGCCTATGTCTGGGGCCCGGTGGGGCGCGGCAAGTCCATGCTCATGGACATGTTTTTCGAGGCCGCCCCCGTGGCCGCGAAATCCCGCCGACACTTTCACGAATTCATGGCCGAAATTCACGCGCTGGTGGGTCTTTGGCGCGGCGCTGGCGCGGCCGAACGCAAGCGTCGGTTCGGCGCCGCCAGGGGCGATGATCCCATTCCGCCGGTGGCCGATGTCATCGCAAAGGGGGCGAGCCTGCTCTGCTTCGATGAGCTTGAGGTGACCGATATCGCCGACGCCATGATCCTGGGGCGACTGTTTTCGGCGCTGTTCGATCGGGGCGTCACGCTGGTGGCCACCTCCAACCGGCCGCCGGCCGATCTCTATCGCGATGGCGTCAACCGCCAGCTTTTTTTCCCCGTCATCGATATGCTCACCGCCCGACTTGAGATCGTCGCCGTGAATGGCCCGCGCGATTATCGCGTCCGGCGCCTGCGTTCGGCGGGGACCTGGTTCTCCCCCATCGACGCCGATAACCGCGCGCGATTCGACGCCCTCTGGCTTGAACTTCTGGCCGGCGCCCAGGAGGGGCCGGGGGTGGTGTACGTTCTCGGCCGGCGCGAGGTCTTCGCCCGCGTGAGTGGCGGAATGCTGCGTGCCAGCTTCGCCGAGCTGTGCGGCCGGGCGCTGGGACCTGAGGACTTTCTCGCCATCGCCGGCCGTTTCCAGACTCTGTTTCTGGAAGACGCGCCCCGTCTATCTCCCGAGCGTCCCAATGAGGCCCGGCGCCTGGCGCTGCTCATCGACACTCTCTACGAAGCCCGCGCCCGTCTGGTGGTCCTGGCCGCCGACGAGCCCGGCGCGCTCTATCCCGCCGGGGATCAGGCCTTCGAGTTCCAGCGCGCCGTATCCCGCCTTGAGGAAATGCGCTCGGCCGATTGGTTGGGTGCGGTGGGGTAAGGAACAGCACCGACGAGGGCGAGATTCGACCGATGGACGACTTCAGGACGGCTCGGCTGACGGCCACGAGGCTGGCTCAAGACGACCTGCCCGATCTCGTGGCCCTTCATCTCGATCCCGATGTCTCGCGCTTTCTGGGCGGCGTCAGAACGCCAGAGGCCACCGCCGAATATCTGGAGACAAATCTGCGCCACTGGGCCGACCATGGGGTGGGCTTATGGACGCTGGGGACGAACGACGGCGTGTTCGCCGGCCGCGCGGGCTTGCGCTACGTGGATGTGGAAGGCGTGGCCGAACTGGAAATCGCCTACACGTTCGTGAAGCCTCTGTGGGGCCAGGGATTCGCTACGGAGATCGCCAAGGCGCTCGTTCAGCATTGGAAGACCCGCCGCGCCGATCCAAGCCTTGTGGGCATCGTCATGAAGGGGAACACGGCGTCAGAGAACGTCCTGCTAAACGCAGGCCTCGCCTACGAGCGTGACTCCGTATTTCACGGTGAACTCTGCGGTGTTTTTCGCCGCTGTCGGTAGGCGCCCTTGTTGCCAGCGCCCGCCGCCTGCCCGCTTCTCGATGCGCTTCGTTGATTAGCCGCCCCCGCGAGACTAGATAACGCTTAAGTTGCGCACGAAGGCTCCTCACCCCCATGGCTGATGCTCCCCCGGTCCTCCGGGCTCGCCCGCTCTCGCCCCATATTCTGCAGTGGCGCTGGCACATCACCATGGCGACCTCGATCCTGCACCGGGTCACGGGCGTGGGCCTCTATGTGGGCTTGCTGGTCCTGGCTGGATGGGCCCTGGCCCTGGCCTCGGGACCCGACATTTATGGGACCTATGCGGGCCTGCTCGGCTCGCTGATCGGCAAGATCGTGCTGTTCGGCGTCACGGTCTGTCTCTTCTTTCATATCGCCAATGGACTGCGCCATCTGGTCTGGGATTTTGGCAAGGGCCTCGCGCCCCGGACCGCCGACATCACCGCCTGGATCGCCCTGGCCTTCGCCGCAGTCGCCGCCGTCGGCGTCTGGATCCTGGCGGGCGTGACCGGCGCTCTGGGAGCATGAGCGATTTCCGCACGGCCTTGGGACGCGCCCGCGGCATGGGGTCCGCCAAACATGGGGTCGGCCATTTCATCGGCCAGAGAGTCTCCGCGGTGGCGTTGCTGCTGCTTACGCTGTGGGGCGTGGCGTCAGCCTTGAGCGTCGCGGGCGGGGGTTATGACGGGGCCCGCGCCTGGCTCGCCTCGCCGGTCAATGCCGCGATCCTGGGCCTCCTCATCATTGTCGGCGTCTACCATGCCGGGCTCGGCATGCGGACAATCATCGAGGACTATATCGGAAGGCCCATCACCAAGGCCGCCCTCCTGATCCTCAATGCGTTTGTCGGCTGGGGCGCGGCGGCCCTGGCTCTGGTTTCGATCCTCAAAGTCACCTTCGGCGCAGGGAGCTAAGGCTTGTCCGCTTATAAATTCATCGACCACCGTTATGACGTCGTGGTCGTAGGCGCCGGCGGCTCGGGTCTGCGCGCGGCCTTGGGCTGCGCGGCTGCCGGGCTGAAAACGGCCTGCGTCACCAAGGTTTTTCCCACCCGCTCTCATACCGTGGCGGCCCAGGGCGGCATCTCCGCCAGCCTTGGCAATATGGGCCAGGATGACTGGCGCTGGCACATGTATGACACCGTCAAGGGGTCCGACTGGCTCGGCGACCAGGACGCCATCGAATATCTGGTCCGCAACGCCCCCGACGCGGTCTATGAGCTGGAGCACTGGGGCGTGCCCTTCTCCCGCACCCCGGAAGGCAAGATCTACCAGCGCGCTTTTGGCGGCATGACCCGCAATTTCGGCGAGGCGCCCATTCAGCGCACCTGCGCCGCCGCGGACCGTACCGGCCACGCCATGCTCCACACCATGTATGGCCAGGCCCTAAGCAAGTCGGTGGAGTTCTTCGTCGAATATTTCGCCCTGGACCTGATCATGGACGAGGGCGTCTGCTGCGGCGTCACCGCCTGGAAGCTGGATGATGGGACCCTCCATCGCTTCTCAGCTCAGACGGTGGTGCTCGCCACCGGCGGCTATGGCCGGGCCTATTTTTCCTGCACCTCGGCCCATACCTGCACGGGAGATGGCGGGGGCATGGCCCTGCGCGCCGGCCTGCCGCTGCAGGATATGGAGTTCGTGCAGTTCCATCCCACTGGCATCTATGGCGCCGGCTGCCTGATCACCGAGGGCGCGCGAGGCGAGGGCGGCTACCTCACCAATTCCGAGGGCGAGCGGTTCATGGAGCGCTATGCCCCCTCGGTGAAGGACCTGGCCCCCCGTGACATGGTCAGCCGGGCCATGACCATCGAAATTCGCGAAGGCCGGGGCGTGGGCCCCAACAAGGATCATATCTTCCTGCACCTGGACCATCTGGACCCCAAGGTGCTGCACGAGCGCCTGCCGGGCATTTCAGAGACCGCCAAGGTCTTCGCCGGAGTCGATGTCACCAAGGCGCCGATCCCGGTCCTGCCCACGGTGCATTACAACATGGGCGGCATCCCCACGAACTTCCACGGCGAGGTCGTCACCGTGAACGGCGAGGACCCGGACGCCATCGTGCCTGGCCTCATGGCGGTGGGCGAGGCGGCCTGCGTCTCCGTCCACGGCGCCAATCGCCTGGGCTCCAATTCCCTCATCGATCTGGTGGTATTCGGCCGGGCCGTGGGCCTCCACTGCGCCGAGACCTTGAAGCCCGGCGCCTCTCAACGCGAGATTCAGGACGCCTGGACCGATCCGCACCTGGCCCGTTTCGACCGCCTGCGCCATGCCGCGGGCTCCATCTCCACCGCCGCCTTGAGGCTGGAAATGCAGAAGGCGGCCCAGGAAGACGCGGCCGTCTTCCGCACCGGCGAGACCCTGCAATCGGGCGTGAAGCGTCTGGCCGATGTCCACGCCAAGCGCCCCGACATCAAGATCGCCGACCGGGGTATGATTTGGAATACCGACCTCGTCGAGACGCTGGAATTCGACAATCTGATCGGTCAGGCCATTGTCACCGTGGCGGGCGCGGCCAACCGCACGGAAAGTCGCGGCGCCCATGCGCGCGAGGATTTCCCGGATCGGGACGACGCCAACTGGATGAAGCACACCCTGACCTGGTTCGATGACGCCACCGGCCGCGTGACCATCGATTACCGTCCGGTGCACAGCTACACCATGACCAACGACATCGCCTATATCCCGCCCAAGGCGCGGGTCTATTGAACCGATGCTCGCGGGCGGATGTCATTGCGGCGACGTGCGCTACGAGGTGCGGGGCGAGGCCTTCGAGCCCGTGATCTGCCATTGCGCGGATTGCCGTGGCGTCTCGGGCGCGCCGGTCCTCGCGTGGTTCTCGGTCAGCACGCCAGACTTTCGGTATGTCCGTGGTGCGCCCGTTCGATACGCGTCCACTGGCCGCGCCGTCCGTGAGTTCTGCGGCGCCTGTGGAACGCAGATAACCTTCGCCCAGCACGATCTCGCCGCCCGACAGATCGATGTGACGACGGCCAGCCTTGACGATCCAGAGCGGACGCCCCCGTTCGCGAACATTTTCTTCGCTAGCCGGATCGCCTGGATGCCGGGCATCGGCGCTTTGCCCGAAATCGCCGGTGATTTTACATTATGAGCCCGCTCCCTGACGCCGGCCACACTTCGCTCAAAGGATCCCATTAGATGGTCGAGCTGACGCTTCCCAAGAACTCCAAGGTCGGCAAGGGCCGGCATTATCCGGCGCCGGATGGGGCGACCAACGTCAAGACCTTCAAGGTCTATCGCTGGGACCCGGAAGGGCAGGGCAATCCCGCCTGGGACACCTATGACGTGGATGTGGACGCCTGCGGCCCCATGGTCCTGGACGCCCTTTTACACATCAAGAACACCATGGATTCTACCCTGGCGTTTCGGCGCTCCTGCCGCGAGGGTGTGTGCGGCTCCTGCGCCATGAATATTGGCGGGCGCAATACCCTGGCCTGCACCCATGGGTGGGAGGAGGTTCCCGGCAAAGAAGTCCAAATTTCGCCCCTGCCGCACATGCCGGTGATCAAGGATCTGGTCCCCGACATGACCCTCTTCTATGCCCAGTACGCCTCCATAGAGCCCTGGCTGCACACCACGACCCCCGAGCCTCAGGGCGAATGGCGTCAGTCCGAGGTCGACCGGGAGAAGCTGGACGGCCTCTATGAGTGCATCCTCTGCGCCTGCTGCTCCACCTCCTGCCCCAGCTACTGGTGGAACGGCGAGAAGTACCTGGGCCCCGCCGCCCTACTGCAGGCGCGGCGCTGGATCGTCGACAGCCGCGATGAGGCTACGGGCGAACGGCTGGATGCCCTGGAGGACCCCTTCAAGCTCTATCGCTGCCACACCATCATGAACTGCGCCCAGGTCTGCCCCAAGGGCCTCAACCCCGCAAAGGCCATCGCCGAGATCAAGGGCATGCTCGTGGAGCGGGTCGTCTAGGGCTGCGGGGCCCTCCGCCTCACGTTGACCGCGTTCGCGTTTGGCGGCATCCACAGGCGCGATGAAAAAAAGCGACGCGGGCGTCATTATTGTGGGGGCGGGACATGCGGGCGGAACGGCGGCGGCCCTGCTGCGTCAGTTCGGCTATGAGCACCCCATAACCCTGATCGGCGAAGAGCCCCTCGCGCCCTATCAGCGCCCGCCGCTCTCCAAGGCCTGGCTCAAGGGCGAGACCGACGCCGAAACCCTCATGCTCAAGCCGGCGACGTTCTATGCCGAGGCCGGCGTGGAGCTGCGCACCGGCGTGTGTGTCGCCGCCCTCTCTCCGGAGGAGAAGACCCTCACCCTGGCAAGCGGTGAGACCCTCGACTACGAAACCTTGATCTTGGCGACAGGCGCGAGGCCCCGGCCGCTAGCCATTCCCGGCGCCGATCTCGCGGGCGTGCTGGTTCTGCGCTCGGCGGCGGACGCCGAGGCCCTGAAGGCGAGCCTGAGGCCCGGCAAGCGTCTGGCGGTCATAGGCGGCGGCTATATCGGCCTGGAAGCCTCGGCCTCGGCGCGCGCCCTGGGCGCGGAGGCGGTGGTTATTGAGCGCGAGCCGCGCATTCTGGCCCGCGTTGCGAATGAGACCCTCTCGACCTT
>Ga0209208_10003920_pt1 | contig 21257 bp, 11 predicted proteins | sample S1TSphfallax_3_FD_187694 | JGI IMG/M metagenome (GOLD analysis project Ga0209208, IMG submission 187694) | Host-associated microbial communities from peat moss isolated from Minnesota, USA - S1T2_Fd - Sphagnum fallax MG (SPAdes) (version 2) | ecosystem: Host-associated > Plants > Peat moss >...
AAAAAACCCAAAAAAAAAAAAAAAAAAACTAAACCAAACCAAACCAAACTTTACCAAACTTTTCTTTCTAAAGAAATTCACCAAACACACTATTCTTCTTCTTCTCTCTTCAAATCTACTTAGTTAATTGAATTTACTAGTTACTTACTACCTTCTTGTTTAAAACCTGTTCTCTTTCACGCCAGAGTGTACAATTTCTTTCTTTCTCTCGCGCGCGCGCGTGTGTGTCTCTCTCTCTTTTGCTCTCTGTTTCTGTCTTTCGCGGTTTTTCTCTCGCGAGTTCGAAGTTTCGATCATTTTTGGTTCGCGAAATCGATCTGTAATCGTCGGAGTTTTTTTCTCAGATTTTTTGTAGTTGGGAAGAGGGTTCTTTTTATTTTTTTCCGGAGGGTTTTTGGTAGGATATTGGGGGTTGTGCTGTTGTTGTTGAGTTGGAGAGGAGGGTGGAGAAGAAGCAGCAGCGATGGCGATGGTGATGACAGAGAAGGAGGAAGCACGGGTGGAGAAGGGACCGGAGTCGTTGGAGGAAGCAATCAAGCTGATCGAGGAGTTTCGATTGCCGGGAGGTTTACTGCCGTTGGAGAATGTGGTGGAATGCGGCTACATAAAGGAGACTGGATACGTGTGGATAACGCAGAAGAAGGCCATACAGCACACGTTCAAGAAGATCTCCAAGCAGGTGAGCTACGGCGAGAATATCACTGCCTACTTGGAGAAGGGACGGCTGAAGAAGTTGACAGGAGTTAAGGCTAAGGAGTTGTTGCTCTGGGTATCCATCGTCGACATCTCACTGGAAAATCCGGACGCCGAACCCAGCGAAAAAGAGGAAGATGCTAAGATCTACTTCAAGAGCTTCGCTGGCATTGGCAAGACCTTTCCCGTCAATGCTTTCGCTCGAGGAGAATGAGTGTTCTGGATGCTCCTTCCCACTTACTCTGGATTTTTTTCTATCATTTCCTTACGTAACATCGGCAGTTTCCTTTGTTGCCATTCTTGCCACAACTATAACATTTTATTTTATTTTTTCGTCGGGGTCTTGAGCTCATGGGAAGTGATCAGCTGCTTTTACATTTCCGTCTCATTTCAACGCATGAAATTCCTGACAGTAGTAATAGTAGTAGTAGTGGTAGTAGTAGTAGTTGTTGTTGTTGTAGGTGCATATGCAACTATACCAAGAAAAACACTGATACAAAAAACTGAGAGAAGTGGGACCCATCCATCCATCGATCCATCATTACTGCAGTCTCTGTTCTCTGAAGGGATTTTTTTGTAATCCAACATTTTGATGTTCTGTTTTAATGTTTCTTGCATGTTTTCTCTTTCTTCTTGCAAGCTCATTTTGTTCAGGTTTGTCTCATTTCTTGGAGAATCTAGGACTTAGAGGGGAGAGGAGATGTACACCAGAATCAATTGTTGGGTTCTTTGAGTTTTTTGAATGTTAACTTATTGTATTTTGGGTGGTGTTGTTTTTTCTGGATCTAGATTTGTCTTCTGGATGTTGATTCTCTGCTTGATGTACAATCTTCTGCAATGCTTGTTTCTGTTGGTGATGTGCAATGAAGTGAAGGACCAAAGAACTGAAGAGTTTTGTTTTTGTAAAGTATGGATTTGCACTGTTGTCTCACTACAAGAATTCTCCTTTGTTCTGGACTCAGACCACCCTTGATTTCCAGGTACCATAACCAAATTCTTCCTGTTCTTTTCTTCTACTCCTCATTTATCCATTAAAAGATCCTGCTCTTTGCTTTGACCAGATCTACACTGGATAATAATGAAGCTTTAGACTCCTCTCATAACTCATTCCATAACTGAATGCCATCCTGCACGATGGGTAGTGTGGAGATAGGATCATAGGATTACTGGATCTTGTAAATTTATCTATTTTTAATTTCTGGTTTTTCCATACATGCAACTGCTAATCTGAAGGCTGCCTTCAGCAGAATAGAATCTCTCCATCTGTGACTAGCAATTTAGTAGCAGATCTAGCACTTGTACATGGAAATCAATGTGGAAAAACTAATTGTAAATTAAATTGCAAACTTGTGTTTTCCATAGTTGCTGTATTGCAAGGTTCACATTTTTAAACTTTTTTTAGGAACTAGAAATAAATGTTCCTGACAGATTGGGAGTGACAACAGCTCTAGTCTCTGCAAGATGCAAAATCTTCTGATAACTCATGAGCAGTGGCAATTGAAACATTCTGAACTTTTTTTTGCTATATCGTCTCTCTTTAGGGAAGTGAAGGTGCGAGCACCCTCCCCACCCTGTTTAGTTCTGGGATCCTCCTCAGGACTTAGACTGTTCTTGCCTGGGTGAATCCATCACTTTGCCTTCAAGTTTTGCAAGTCTTAGCTTTCACTTCTCTTCTTTTTCCAAGTAATCACTACTATCAAGGGGATCTCAATCATGGGTCATTGCAAACATTGCCCATGTTCGCTCACGGTTCTTTCAGCTCTTTTCTGCTGTTCTCTATCTTTTTTTTTGCCACCACAACCCATGGAAATCCATTCTCCTACTCTCTCTGCTCAGTAGCCGTCTGTGTAAACATCTCCTAAGTATCACAATCCCTTATACTATCCTCAAGTCTGCTTTCTGAAACCCAGGGCTTCAATACCCAAGTAACCAACCACCCATTGTTCCATATATCATCATTCCTTCTGCAACTTCATTATTGGGGCACAGCATTGAAAGAATGGTTGTTTCAACCAAAATATCCACATCTTGAAGGAACACAATGAGAATTGTTGTTTTGATGAAAACTAAACATCATGAAATAACCCACAATTGACAGTGATCGACCACTGAAATTATCCTGCAGATCTGATTGCAGCAAGGTGTATCTGCAATTTATATCACACCAGAACATTCATTCATACTCTGTGCACCTTCACATAGTACCAGCTGCTGTAGAATTATGATAATTGCATACAGCAGCTCAAATTTGGAAGATAGATAGTTTGCTAGGAGATGGCTGCAAATTTTTCCAGTTAAAGGCTCTTTGGGAGCTTCAGGAGACAAATTTGATGAACATAAAAACATCTTACAATTTTTCTAGTGTAACTGGAGAGGACATTATAATGTGCAATTATTCCTCCTCCCTGTGAGCAGTCATTTTGTTTTCAAGTTGGGCCTTACAAAAACTGTGGAGCCCTTCTCTTCTGGCTTTATGAAGGTTGCATTTTTTTTTATGCTGCAAAAAGCCCACAGGTGAGAGCATTACTGAAATCAGACTTGCACTCAGCTCTTGCCTCACAGGCACTTATTTCAGTAATGTCCTCACCCTCAGGCTTTACCCTAAACTTATTAAACACTAGGAGAGTATAGTTCATGCATATGATGTGCAAAGCAAACATGCAATGATGGTGAGTTGAGGGCAAAAACTGTGCATCAGTGACATTATGTCACTTACAAAATTTGCACAGCATCCATTCCAGATTAGGACAATAATATAAAGTTGTAATCCACAAATGTTATGTGGTGCAAAGTAAACATGCAATTGATGCAAAGAGGGAGATTACCCATCATCAGCAAAATAATCCCTTCATGAGGTTTACAGCTTTTTTTGGGTAGCAGATTACAAGTGTATAATCTGCATCACTGAATCCATTTCAGACAAGGATATACTAAATGGCTGTAACTCTTTGAGTAATTAGCAGCCCTTGCCAGTAGTTTTCGCATCCAATGAATGGAAACAGCCACATGGACATGGGCATTTGGGTTTTGCATCAATGGAATTGGACATTGTAAAATGGGATTAGAGAACAAGAACATATACTAGAAAATGTGGGCACCTAGTATGAGTAAAATAACATTCAAAGTATTGGTTTTGCATACATTTGTTGGGTATCTTCATCAACTGGAAGTATTTTTTAAGGCATTTTTTTAATAGTGAAAACTAGTATAAAGATAAATATGAAACAAGGGGAAGAAATGACAAATATGTTGGAATGTGAAGCATGTGTGTGAGGCCACCAAAAATGAAGCATGGCAATTGGGACCAGAGAAAAACTTGTTGCTCACCAAGAAATGCAATGTGAAGAATGGAAAGATTATTGGATAGCCAACGTGAAGGCTATTGGTTTCCCAAAGGAAAATGTGGTGTTGATTGTACATAGCATGAATTTAACAATAAAACGGTGCCAATCACTCATAACCCATGAAGATCATGGTAATATGTTTTGTGAAATTCACTAAATTGGATTGTTAGTGCAAAAAATGACGTTCCACATAAATTTGGTATTGATGTCAAACATAAAACACACTACATATTTGGCATCAAAGCTTCACAATTACGTGAATCAAAATATAAACATTTGTGCATTCATCTTATATGCATGTCTTGTGGGCCTATGGTCTTCCAAGGAACTGAGATTGTTGGGTTTCTTTATTGAGTAGACCCCATAATAGATCATCAATCAACAACCCAATTGATGTTTCACACACTGAAATGCAAAGGCATATTTTTTTCTGGGGTGTTGTACATAAAAGTCAATTGCGTTGAAATATTCACAACTTGTATGGGCTTTCAAGTTGAATGCAACAAATTGGATTGCAAGGGAATTGGTTTTTTCACTATTTATTTGTTGTGGCATTCCAATTGCAATTTCTTGTTTTGATGAAATTGGGGCACAATTTCCTCTTTGGTTCTTCAATACTAGTTCACGATCAATTTGTTCTTCTTCCATAGAGGTGGTTGGACACAATTAGGGAGAGAACCAACTATACATATTGCAACATAATACCTTGGCATCCTCAACATTAATTAAATTACTTGTAGAAATCTTGCAATTTTCAAAAAAATGTTTTCTTGAAAGAACAAAATTTTGTGAAGGAAAATTCAAAATATATGAAAATATTCTTTTTCAACATGGAATCTTGAAATTTAATTAATTATTTGACAAACATGTATTGAAGTTGCCCTTCACCTATGGCAATGCATACAAGCTACAAAAGAAGGCATTGTATGGAATGGGGTGCAAGTATAAGTCCAAAGGTGGAAATATCCACGAACTAGTAAAGATGAATACATGTCAGGTGTGTAAAAGACACACTTTTAGATGCAATGGGTGATTTTGAAGTTTACATGCATGTTGGTGCTTGCTTTATGACTTAGCCCTATTGTAAACCATACACATAGTTTTCAATCTTGCATTTTTTGTATTGCATAAAAGGACTTATGAATTTCAAATCTTTTTGTTAATTTGCATTATTCATGGATGTATCCAAATCTATTTGTTAAGTGCATCATTAACACCTTAACCTGGGTCATTCTGCCTTACCCCCTTAGAGATTGTAAAAGGGGGGAATCATAGTTTATTACTCAACTTTTACCCCCTTACTCCTTAGTTTTACCCTAATACGTGCCTAACTAATTCCAAGTCACCCTCCCTCCAAGCATCATTTCATAACGCATTAACCTTACTCTAATCAATTCCAATTAGAACCTTCTTCTTCTAGTAACTCTCTTCCTTGTCTTTGAGTCATTAATTCCTTTTTCATGTTTGTTACAAATAGTAATCCTATTTTTTTTTCTAACCATTATCTCTCTTTTGGTTTCTTGATTATAATTCCTTTCTCCTATTTATTATGGACAATAGACCCATTTCTCTCTAACAACCCTTTCCTCAACTCACTTAACTAGATGCAAACCTAATCTAGTCATACTTCCATAAACATCATTTCTCATGCAATCCAGCAAGTTCTTGCACACATAGTTCTTACATCTTCAAGGAAAAGGTATTTAATGTATTGTTTATAATTCAAATACTCCCAATTCTTGCTCTAATTATCTCCTAGCATTGGCCTTTGTATGGTTTTCCTTTGCCACACCTCCTAACTCTACAACCATCCACACCTCCAAAGCTTCTACCTTGCACAAAATGACATGTTCACATACTCCTTTTATGGGACAACTCACCCCAAGTTCACAAATTTTCTTGTCTTGACAAAAGGGTAGCTCATTTTTTCTTGCTCCTAGGCCAACAACAACATTAAACAACTATATTCCTTTTATATTCTTATCTTTTTACTTCAACAACAAGTTCAAGTACCTCTTCTTGATCTCCCCCTACTCACCTCCAATTGTCATACTTAGGGAGTGCCTCCATTTGAACAACCACCACCCCACCATTTGATGATCTTGCCATTAATCTCTAGGACATATGTTGATTAGACTACCTCTTGAGAAGTTTGCTTCTTCATGATGCTCCAACCTCCTTCTTCTCTCAACTCTCTCAACCTCTCATGATGCCCCAAAACACCACTCCCATCCTTATCATCATTCCTCCCTCCTCACACCCCTTCATGTCCCATGCACTTAGGGAAAAGGAAAAGAGGCCAACAACAATTTTCTTTCCTCACACCTCCATGGAAACACCATCATCACTTTTTTGCCCTAAGCTTAATTATTATAAGCTTCTAGGAAACATACTCCCCCATTTGGACCTCTTTATCTAGCAAGTTTGGTTAGGTTGGACAAGGATAAAGTACTCAACCTCATCTTAATCCAACCACCATACTCATCCCCTTATCCTAACTAGGCCACCCACCCATCAGGTCTTATTGGGATAAGGTCATATACACTAACCTAACCCATTAAACCTTATGGTTAATCCCAAACCTTCCTTAGTTGTCCTAGCCTTCCTAATGAAAATTGGGTTAAGCTAACTTGGGCCCAACATTGTTGTTTTAATATAATCCTTTACAATGGGTCATTTGTTTGATGTATCTGGATCCTACAAGGATTACCTTACCATAAAGTTGGTTTCGTCATTAAATAGTGAAATGAAATTTTGTGAAAATATGAAGTTGACATGTTGAAAATCATTATGATTATCATATACTACACTTTGACTAATTTCATTATTCATATCACAATATTATAGTAGATGATGAAAATAATAATAATTTAAAAAAATTAAACAAATTCATTTTTTGAAAATAAATAATTATTTGTTTTGTCAATGTGGAAATTGACCCTAGGCTACAATAGCTATTAAGATTGGTCAACATTTTGTTGTGTTAGGGTGCATTTAATTATTGTTGATTATGTGTTTCTTTCTTGTTCAATTATGGTTTTAGAACAAACATAGCTTTTAAAGGCAAGTGGTTCATTACCAAGACAGGTGCATTTAAAGTTTTATAAAAAATCAATTGATTTTGACCCATTTAACCTCTAAAAAATTGGGGTACATGATTGCAACATATATGTATTTTATATTGTTCAATGGTTTGTTGTCAATAATAAATGTCCATGTGACATTGATTTGATTATTCACTACATTATTTTGTGGTTGTGCATATACTTGGACATGGAATCCAAAGGAAAAGATTGTCTTCAAATAACATCAATAACATATTATTGAAAAAGTTAAGAAATGAATTAACATTTTGAGGTTAGGCACATTGTTATGCACCGCCCATTACTTTGACAAAATAACATGAAAGGCCACAATAACATGTGCCTTTTTATGTCCATGTTATATATCATAGCATAATAGCAGGTTCAACTAAAATTATTTTTAAAAATCAAAGCTGAAAATTTAGAAAATTATTGATTGCCTTGTTAAAAAATTTAAAAATATTGTGGCAAAATGTTGAAATACAATGAAATTATGTATGTTTTGTCAACGCATTTTTATTACATATTCATTTCTTGCACCCACTACCTCCCACATTTCCCTTATTATTTAATGCATCCCATGTTCACTCACAATTAACAACGTGACTTATGCTCTAACAAAGCTTGAGCGCCAAACTTGACATTTTCTACCAATTGGAAAAAATTCTCACACTCACAAGGTTGCTTTAGTTCCAATTTATGATTTCTTGCCTACAACTTGCTTGCAACATGATTAATGATTATGCACTCCTCTTTGTTATTCTTGAACTTTTATTATATAAAAAATTAGTATGATTTTGAAAGTGTGTTTTGAATAATAGTGATGTTTGTTGTTATGTGGAGCTTGCTTTTGGCACATTGTTACATGATTTTGGAAGTTGTTATGTGAAACTTAACAATGTGTAGAGTTGTTTGTGGCACGTTATGGGGTGCATAATGGTTGCATCGTGGAGTAAGGAGTGTAAAACCTAGGCCAGCCTAGTGTGACGATGTTGTCGTGTGCTTGCTTATAATGCACAACACAAAAAATTTGCCAAATAATTTTTTTGTTAAAAATTGCCAAATTTCTTTGTTGAACACCGAACCTTACTTTTCAAAAATGAATAAACATTGGGCATAAAAGTGCCAAACTTGCAATTTTATTACCATAATAAAATCAAAATTGAAATATGGAAACATATGAAAGAAGAAAAAAGTAGGAAATCAAATTATTAAAATGATAAACTTCCATCTCTTTATCATTATTTTTAGCTTTTTCTCACGTTGTGAAAGTGAAGCTTCAATTAAAGTTTAAATATTTACTTAACTATTAAAATATGTTCCATAAATCTAAATTTTTTTTCCCAACCATGGGGTTCTAGTATTTTAATGTGTGACCAAAAATTTAACACATATTGCAACTAAAAAAAAGAATCAAAATTCATTTGATGTGCAACTGAAAAGTTAAAGCATGTAAAATGGAAATAAAATCTCAAAAAGTATATTTTGAATACAACATTTGGAGTAATTATTTTTTAAAAATTTTAAATTAATGTGTGGCCAAAAACACAATATATGCAACCATGGTTTGAGTAAAAGGGATGTTTTACAATTGGCCTTGTAATTCAATTTTTGAGTTGCAATGACCACTTGCAACTCACCATATTTGTATGATGTGAATGTTATTAAACAAGTTGCATGAGTTGCAATAGATTCAATTCACCATATATGCGGTGCAATCCATTGCAATTCAATTACAACTATTTTGAAATAACTCATTTTCAACCACTATCCAACTCCGCTACAACTACATCCATAACACCGTGCTAACATTACTAATATTCATCCATCCATTAAAATTTGACATGTGGCACTATGATGACTTTTGGATATATATTTATAAATCCATTTTCAACTAGGTTTGTCAATTACAAACATCATTTACAACTAAATTAGAACTGAAATGTATTTTTTACAATTGTCCTCCAAAAAAATTGACATCAATGTTGCAAATGACATCCATGTGGCAATAGGTTCAAACTAAACCTACCATTATAGTTGAACATGTTTTCAACTATAATTAGTTGACATGGCATGGGTGGATGAACATCATTTGTTTATATGTCATATCATCCATACCTATCTTATAACATTGGATCATCCAAATTTGGATGATCCAATGGATTAGAACTTGCCATGTCATCAAATCATGGAAAAATGAAATTATTTTTTATCCAAAAATACTTTAATCTTGTTGAATTATATAATGTCACATGGACATATGTATGCACGCATGTGTTGTAAATTTGTATACAATTCTATCAATAAAGTTCATGTGTTAGCTTGAATGTGGTCATCATAAGTTGAAATAAAATAAAATAAAATAATAGTTGAGTTAAAGTTGAATTTTTTTTTCTTTTTCATTTTTTGAATTAAACATTTGATTGTACTAGTGCAAATGTTGTAATCATGTGTAACCATATGAAAATGCAATTGTGACTAAACAAGTTGAAAATAAACCATTTATAAAAGTTGAAAACAAACAAAACTGGATTGCAAAATACAATTCTAAAATACAATTAAATTAGTGAATGTTCAATCATAATAAAAGCAACAATTAGTTTTTAAAAAGTTATAGAATGCATAAAACAAAATATATTTTGATTTTAAATCCATCAAAAACATATGCCGTTAATACTAGATCATTTAGCACCTACTTAATAGTAATGTACAAACATGGACCCATAATGTGGTAGTTCCTAATACATCCCAAAGGTGCTTTTGGACCAAGTCATTTATTTCTTTTACAACAAACAAAAATATGTTTCCATTTAAAACCTCCTTAACAACTACTAAACAATAGTCTTAATCAATTGAAGCAACATTGAAAAGATTGACACTTTTGAATCTATCAACTTGACCACAAATATTACAAGGTGAAAGCATAGTAAGGTGGAAAACTTTGGGTGTTTGGGTATCCATTTTAATGAATTCCAATTTTTCAATTGCAACTAATTCCAATTTATGCGTGCAAATGATGGAATGGGAATCACATCAATAATGAATTCATACATCAAAACACAATGTAAAATTTTCATGGCAAAACTTTTAATATCTAATTTGTTATGGATTTTTAATTTGTACAAAACATTTGTTTAGTTCCAAAATAAATGAATAGGAATTCAATACACTTCCATATAATGTCCTTTAATGAATAAAAGGACTCAATGATTATATGGTGTGGTGACATTAATACTAGGGAAGATAATTTGAGGAGATGATGATTTTTTGGGATGTACATCAAATTATGATGCTTACGAAAGAAGTCATTTATTTTTGAAATTAATAATTTAGATGTTCATATTTAAAACAAAATATTATGATAAGATAATCTAAAAATGTTTAAATCATTATGACAAATATCTTATGACACCTTACCATATGGCGCATGTGATTCAATGTATTTTGCTTTCATCTTATTTTATTAATGTATTTTAATTTCAAACTAGACTTCCATGATGTGCCATTTGTATTCCACCTTAATGTTTTTTCACCTTTTACAAGAGCTACCTTCACCAAGTCTTACCCCAAGTGCACCCTTCCTAGGTGGCCTAGGAACCGGTTTGATGGTGACAAATGCACCTCCTTCACATATATTCAACACACCTTGTTGATTAGGTAATTTTGCCTTACTTAATTTAACATCATTCATTCCACCTATGATACATAAATGAACATATGAAACAAATGTATTGTTTAAGGTGCACAAATGTCAAAATAGTCACAAAGAGGAGTACCAAGAAGTGATCATTTTCAAAAAAAAATTATGATGGTGGGGAAGGCATAAAGAGGTCAATCAATCCTTTACCATGGCTTAGACATCCTAATTGCCAACATGTGCAAACAAATTATGTGAACTTGAAAAGTCAAACCTAAAACTTGAAATTAACATACTCAAAATTGGAAAAATAGACTTGCAACATAAAAAATCAAACCTAGAGCTTCAAAAATAGACTTGAAAATTCAAATCTAAAACATGAAAAAAAAATTACCCCATGCATGAATAATGAAAAAAATGCACTAAAAAGGTGAACAATTGAACATGGCCCATTTATAATTGTGACTTGCATGCATTAATTGTGATGAAGTTTAATGTATCTTCTCCTCATTATTTGTGATTACTTGCATTGAAACCAAATACTTAGATAATATCTAAATGATTAAAAAAATGTCAATGAGTAATAAGGAAACTTGGGGAATGGACTCTATTCAAAGGAGAGAGTGTGCATAAAGAAAATGAACTTAAATATGTCAAATGTTTAGATAGTTTTAAGATCGGCTTGCCACCTATCCAAGGTCACTAGCCCAATTGGGATGTCAACTAATTTGCAACTACGTAAATTCAAAAGATCATCATTGGATTTCAACTTCAATGGATGTAATTTAAAATTTGAATTTATTGCCAACACATTCCCACCACTACTTCATTCATCCAATTTGGAAACCACATCTTTGAAAATAGATTAACATTACCATAGTAGTTGAACATTTTGCTTACCCACTTACCCAATATTGACTCACCTAGGTAATTTGGTTTAATCGCCTATTGACTAGGTTATTGATATACAAAGGTACCTACCCTATCAACTTAACTACCTCGCTTACCTATTTACCTACTTATCCACATTTTTGTAAGATATTTTGTCATGACAATTATTGCAACAATTTTACTATGATAGATTAAAGTTATTGCAAATGCGCCCTGACTTTTAAATGTAATTTATAATAAACATGAGGATAATACATTAGCCCCTAGAAGTGAAGAATGCAAACTTGTTTGCACTTCTCGCACGTGATCCAAAATCATTGATTGTGTGTAAGTGGGCCAAAACTATAATACACACAACTTTCAAACCAGCTTTCATTATGTGCATGGCCAAAATTGCAATATTTGTATATAATCATATCCTTCATTGTGTGGAAGGCCAAAATTCATTTCAGCCAAGAAAATTAAATATCCCTAATTATATATTATGCATTAATGGGCCAAAGTTAAAATAGAATGATTAGAAATATTGATCCCAAATGCAATACCAACATTCAAGGATTAACATGTATTTTCATCAAAACCTTGAACATTGCTTAGATAGCTAATGAAAAATGCCTATCAATACTTGCATTTTATTTCTTTGCATCATCTTCAATGGTTATAAATTCAGGTGGAACAATGAGTAGGTAGGTAGGTAGTGCACCAAGGTGGTTTTATAATGTTTTGACTTATAATTAGGAATTGTTGAATAATAATTTGAACTATTTCAATATTCAAGATATCAAGTATTGAATAATAAATTGTAAATACCATCATTTGGTATATTGAATGATTCATGTGAGTATTGATAAATTATTGAACAAATGAATATTGAACAATATGTTTCAGATTTCATAATTGAATATATTCAACAATCAACTAATAAATATTTAAAATTACTCATTAATTAATGTCCATCAATTTAATAATACTGAATAATTGAAATAATTTTGAAATTTTATTGAATATTTAGTAATAATAAATTTTATTGTCACATTGCACGAAGGAAGATAAAATAATTTAAATTTGCTACATACGCATGTTTATGTTTCCTTCCTCTTTGAAATTTCATAAAAGCATCACAATCCTAATTGAAAGTTGTGTTATAACAACACATGGAGATTTTGTTAACTAATGTATATATTAAAAATAGTCAATATATTGTAATTGATATATATTCAAATAAATTGTAAAAACTTATTTTGAAAAGGAAATTTTAATAAAACCCTTTGGCTAAGGACAAAATCTTGATAACTAAAAATATATATAATTTCAATTTGAAAAAAAATTAATCATATTTTTATGATCTTGCTTGTATTAACTTTTTTATGTTGTTATTTATACCTATAATTTAAACATCGTAAGAAATGAATCTATTATGTGAAATTATTAATTAATGATTACTACAAATGTTAATTATTATCGAGGTTTTTTTCCATTTTTTCAAGTAGCCGGATTAATGATCATCCATAGAGGGAAACAACCAAACTTGTCTAATAGTCAAATAACAAAGCAAATTTTTTGCACAATCTCCCTAGTCTTGGCAACCAATAGGACTTCATTGTTTCAATATGGCAATTTTTTCATTTTTTTCCCATAAAAAACCTTTGTCCAATTGGCATTGGATTTTACTTTGTCACCATAATGTGAAAATTTGCCAAAAAAACATTGATTATTACATACATAAAAAATGAAACAACCCTAAGGCTACCTTCAAAGTTGTAAAAAATGACATAATACTTGGTTCTTTCCAATATAACAAACATGTATTATAACAATGTTGTCCCATTTGTACTTGTTATTTGTACACCTCAAATGAAAATATAAACTGACCAAAAATGAAAATTAATATTGACTATAAAAAATTGTGTTTGCAAAAACCTCACCACTTTGCAATTAAGGCTTTGAAACAACTAATCTACAACTATGTTACAACTATTTCATAGGAATAAGAGGAATTAAAAAATAAAGTGTCATGTCAAAACCTTGTGGAATTCTATTGTAGTTGCATATTACTCCCAAATGCAACCCTATACAAATGAATGTGCACATCATATATATGGCTTTGGTCAACCATGTTTGATTTTGTTAACAAGTTGCACAAAAGTCACATAGGATAACTATAATACAACTACAATAAATGAAGTATCATTAGCAACTTCTTTGCAACTCCTTTGCAACTATTATGTTGGATTTTCATGCAACTACCCAAATACTAGTTACAACAATAATATTTATTATGAGCCTATCATATAATTAGTTATGACTACAATATATATATGATTACTCTTATACATTAGAATCTAAATTCTAGATTAATAGTTAATATACTTGGTAGATAGACTATGTTAAGGTAAAAATCATGGCATTGATTATTGGTCGGCGATTGAACAATTTTGGATTTTTATTGTTTATTGTCATTTTGTGTGATGTAAATCATTATGGAAATGCCAAGGTAAGCTCTACATTATATGTTTCAACTCTAGGAGGCAAAAGAACAACATAAAAGAACCACAAAACATGTCAAAATCACAGTGTGTTCATTTTAAAAAATGACCTTTTATTTTTTAACTTCATATTTCTTATTTCATGTTCAGTTATAGTGATTTAAAATGTTATGGGTGCACTGAGTTAAGATCTACATTAATAATTTAAGTTATAGAGGTAAATGAATAACATAAAAGAGCTATGAATAAGATGAATGTGTTAAATCTTAAAGTGTGAATTAAGCTAATGACCAAACATTGACCTTGATTACTTTTGACAAACCATTTTGTTTTTTGGTGTCCTTTTTGAACATTTTAAATAGCTATGGGTGCACCAAATCGAAGTTTAAATATACTTGAAAAGCAAATGGACAATGTATTAAGATTTAAAGCTCTTTGAAAATTTAAGTTTTTTCACTAGCTTGTCTTGTAATAGTTGCAAGTAAATTTCAACTATCATGCAACTAATTTTTTTTAATTTCATACTGTTTGTCCTACCTTTCAAATTCATAAAATACATAACTAAATACATTAAAAATATTAAAAATCAAATGAAAGTTGGAATAAACTAATAAAAAAAGGTTTGGACCTAAAGGTTAAACCTAAAACAAAATGAGAACATCCCAAATGACCTGTTTATGTAGCCTAAGCCTACCTACCTATCTACCTAAGTTTAACTACTTACCTACCTAGCCTAAGAAATGTAAGTAATAATGCCTACCTATTTTAGGCCTACTTACTTATTGACCTAAACGCCACATGTCAACATCTTATTGGCACTAATTTGAATAATCTAAATATATTAATTAAAATATTAAATATTGAAATAACTTTCAAATTGCCACATGTCCATTGATGATTTGTTAGCACATCATTGCCATGTCAACACATTGTTGTGTACGTAGTTATAATGTAATGGCATAGTAATTGCAACGTAATGGAAAAATAATTGCAATGATATAATTGTAACATAATTGCACAAATTACATATGTATATGGTTTCATATATGATGAATTGTTTCATTGCAACTTTTACAACTCATTCGATAACACCCACATTGTAAAAATATGTTGAGTTACAAGTGGTCATTATAACTCAAAATTACAACTAAAACCTAGTTGCAAGCTTAATTACAAAACATTTAATTTTTCATAGTGATTTTATAAGGCATCTAGATTACATCCCAAAATTAACAATCATTATATCACTAGGTTTAAATAAAAGATATTTAACAAAATGAAATACCTTAATTTTGATGTAAACTTAATTACAACAAATGATTATGGAAGACATATTGAAATTTTTTATTGGTAATGCCACAAAATTTTAAGTAATGCAATACCCACATAAAAAGAATTGTTAGGTCATTACAAGTTTTATCCACTAGCAATACTTGCTTCAATAGAAAGGTTTTATTAATAAGTAAAGTTTTAATTAAGAAGTAAAGAAAATTTGTTGATAAGTAGAGGTTTAACCATGGAGTAGAATTTTTTTGTTGAAAGGTAGAGGTTTAACCAATAAATAAATCAGTTTTACTAATAGGTATGGGTTTAGTTAGGAAGTAAATAGGTTCATTGAAAAATAAAACTTTACCTAAAAAAGATAGAGGTTTAGCCAATAAGAGATAGAGATTTTGTCTAAAGGCAGAGGTTTAACCAATAAGCTATAGATGTTTTGTTCAAAAATAAAGGTTAATAAGAGATAAGGGTTTTGCCAAAAGGTAAAGGTTTAAGTAGGAAGAGGTAGAAGTCTTGTCAATAAGTAAAGATTTAACCAATAAGAAATATAACGTTTGCCAAGAAGTACAAGTTTAACCATGAAAATATAAAGGGTGGGTAGGAAGCATGGATAAGTAGGGGGGTTGGTTGTTAGTTGGTGGGTAGGGGCTAAGATGTAGGTCAAAAGGGTAGTTAATAATCCTTTTTTTTGCTAATTAGAAATAACCAATTGATATATGTCAATAGGTAAAACTAAACACATAATGGAAAGTTTAGGGGAAATTTTGTGATTTGTTGCCACATCAACTTGGATTTAAAATCATGTTTCGCCGTCCCACATAATCAATAGTAGCATCCATCACCATGTGAAGCCAATGAATTCCATTGGTCATAGCTACCAAGAACACCTTTTGCCCCTTCTATCACCACATTTTCATTTTCATCTTCTCACTATAAACTACTAATTATATTCCATTACTTAAGTTAGGCTTTCACTGTTAGACTATTATGTTTTGGGTTTGTCTCTCATTGCCAAATCCTATTAATAGCTTGTTATATATACAAGTAATTTATTAAAGGAAGGGATGCATAGCAAATGTCGATTATAAAAAAATTGTGGATTGTGCTTGGTTTAATGGGAGGATCAATTGTTTTTGAATCTTGATTCAAGGAAGTGAGTTGTACAATCATAATTGTAAGGAGTGAAAGATAAGTGAGTGGAAGAGCCCTTTGTTTAAAGTGATTGCAATGTACATCAACTTTCAAGACTTTGGAACTTAGAACTTAAAAACATGTGCCATGGACTTTATAGTTGGAAATGTTATATTTAGGTTTAATTTTTTATGTGCACACTATAATTTGTTTGTGTTTTTTTTTATACCTTGTGTTCTTTTACAATTTCTTGTGAAAGCTTGTTGTTCACCTCTTTATGGGAAAGGATCTAGTGCATCTTGGGTGGGCTTAAGTTTGTTCCATTTTGTTTTATTATGCCTTCATATTGTGTGTCAAGTGAAGCACTTCTTGCAACTAGCATGGTGATTTTTTAGGGAAAAAATGTATTCACCCATTTGTGTTAAAGATTTATTTTCAAGCATCTCATAATGATGATGTTTTTACACCTCTCTTGAAGCTTACAAAACAAGTGATATTTTTCAAGGCATCTTCTTTTGGGATTGTTGCCATAGGGAAAAATGTTGTCATGATAGAAAGGAGTAACCCAAGACTGAAGCTCATTTGCCCTAGAGGTCTTCCAATAGGATTTCCTATTGAGTTGTTAGATTACATGCTTGTTGAAACCTCGTGAAATGAAAAGAGTGAAATGCAAGAGAAGAATAAAAGATCTTACGAGGTGTCACAAAATCCAAGAATCTTGGGCATTGAAATTTCCCTGGGTTGAGATTATTCGAAGAAAAGATGAGGGTGTGCACCATGTTTGTTGTTTGTGTTGTAGCAATGTGTGAAAATGAACCTTTTTTCTTGTGCCCAAGTTAAATAATTTGGAAAAACATGCAAGGAAGACTAAGATTTTAAGAAATTTGCTGCATTTTGGAATTAAACATGGTGAGTGATATACTAACAAACATTGCCCAAATTTGAAGAATGAAAATAAATTCAAGGAAAACCAATCGTTCTTGTGATTTAGCAAGTGCAAGGTGATGTGATCAGTGAAAGTGGGAGAAGAAAACAACTTTTCACAATCTCCCATCACTTACAAATGGGGAGACCGATGCTTGAGTACAAGGAACTTGAACTTATTTTCAATTTTCTCAAGGTACTAGTGATGCCACGCAAACATTGGTCAAATTTAGTTGGTTCATGTACATGGAAGTGCTACACAAAGCAAATTGAGTAATTTTTAATGCCCCATATCTTGTTTTGTCTTTTGATGAAGTTATTATTATAAACAACATTTCATGGATCTCAGTGCATTGCTACATTGTTCAAGATTTTGTTTGATGACACATTTTTGTGTCATTGGAACATGTGATTGAGGTTGGGAATATTTCTACAAGATTGAACACTTTGATCATGGGATCATTTATGGAGAAAGGTGGGGTGTCGAAAAAACAAATTGCAAAAAAAATCTTGTCCTTTGGATGTTGATGGAACTTGTATGATGCATGTGAGTTTCATAACCTATTTTTCCCTTGTAACAACTTGTACGATAATAATCAATTCAAAGTTTATGTTGTTCAAAAGGCTATTGAGTTAAAAAGGTGGAACTAAAATTATTTTTTCTTTGTAACAACTTGTAAACAAAATGATTGATTTGGTTTTGCAGCATTATGTCTTTTGAAAGGTTCAAGTTTAGAAGGGTGAAAACAAAAATGATGTGGTTTTTCATTGATCAATTTATTTGTGATCTCATAAGTTTCCTATATGTATTGTGTTGGGGATTTCACAATTCTAGGTCATGACAACCACGTGTATTCACACGACCATTATTTGGACACAATAATGCATATAAACAAATTTTTGGGGGGGACAAAACATATTATAATAACCAAATTTGTGGTCTATTATTAAGAAATGGGTGGAAACTTTGATGAAAATCTAATTTTTCATGTAAATGAATTCATAGGTTTTAATTCAACATGTTTTAGTATTTTATTAACTTTGTTGTTTTTTCATGTTCCAAGGTAATATAAATGGTATAATGACAAGGATCAAATAAATGTTTTCACCACACATGGAAGGTATCTATTGTATTTATGGCACATCATACAAACCTTGCTACTTAGACCTTCACCCGCTAGTTTGTGGTGTCAATAATTGAAAATTGTTGCAAAAGTTTTACAACTTCTTTGGCCACAAATTAAAATGCCATCATGAGCTTTTCAAGCCTTCAAAGTTGATGGACACAAAAGGCAACAAGATATTAAAAAACATCTAGACATGTTGGATTTCCATTCTTATTTTAACAAAATGAGTATTTTCCAAATACAAGACTTTGCTTGCAAAGATGTTAGGAAATGCATATGAAATTTCTCAAGCCCGAATTAACTTTGATTCATCATGTGATGTGCCCATTTTTCTTTGCCTTGCATGCTTAATGCCCTTGTTAGAAATGCATCAATTCAACAAGATTTCGTAAAAGAGGGACATTTATGTATGTGACTACATTGGGGTCATCAAACTCTTTCTACACACTTTATAATGACCCGTAGAAAACATATTAAAGCAATATGTGAGACATGTAGAGGCTAGCCAACATGGTTTAGTGTCCTTCACATGGGCCAATGGGGGTCATAACTTGATTTCAACAATTTTAATAGTGTACAAAATTTATAATTTCAATGTTGGACAAGCTTTTACCATGCAATCGTCATTGACCCAACCATTGCACAAATGGTCATGTAACCTATGAGATTTTTTCTCAATTGGTGGTTTATACAAAGGCATCTTGCAAGGGTATGTATGTGTAATCAAGCCATTACATTTTATTAGATCATTTTTTGCCAAGTGATGTTTTTTCAATTTGTAATTAATCTATTTATCCTCATGTGAAGTTGTGTGGTTATCCTATAGTGGTAGTGGAGGCTTTAATTAAGGAGCTATCATCAATTTTTAATGTTTTACTTAATGGATGCCATAGGATAAGTCTATCCCCAATATTAGCTTCAAAATGAATGTGAGGAAAGCTTTATGAATCACATCAAGTTCATAAATGCACATTACTATTATCGATGAAAATTTGACATGCAATCCCCACCCATTTGATCTACATGAACGCTTGATTTGCAAGTGAGTTTGTTTAAGGTAGCAATTGAAAGGCAATGTTGTTGTTGCTTTGGAACCTCCCCACATTGTTAACCCTCTTACCAAGTCATGGCATTATTTTGTTAGAAATGTTCACTTTAGGAATGCGTTTTCAAAATATTTCAAATTGGCAAAGATTACAATTGTTCATGTCATTGGAAGTGTGGAAGATGAAAGGATGTTTTCAACATTTAATTTCATGAAGTCAAATATTCAAAACACATTGCAAGAACACCTTCTAGTGGCTGAGAAAATGTACTCCTAGAAGTTTTTTGAGCTTGATAGCTTCCCTACAATGCAATATATGGTTCTTGGCATTTTGCAAGGAATTGTGAAAATGAAATTTGAGGTTCCTCCAAAATAGTAATTTAACATTGAGTTCATGAATTATTACGTTGTTGAAATTTCATAGGAGCTATGATTTTGATGTCAATGCATGTTCAAGTTGGGATGTGATAAAATGTGGCAGGTGTTTGATTTGTGGGACAAGATGTGACTAGCCAAAAAATGGTCATAGTTGTAAAGTTCAATTGTAATAAGAGATATTACAAACAAAAAAGTGCAAAATTTAATCATTCAATCCCACCTATTTTCTATTTTGATGAGCATAATTATTGTTTGGAATTGAATGTGGACCTATATATGTTATTCCTTAGAGTGGAATGTGTCTATGGAGAAGTTCATTTGATGGAAAAGTGACATGTTCATTGTTCTTTTGCATTTTGATGCAAATATTGATTGATGATATATTATTGTACATCCAAGTTTTTCAATGCAACAATTTAACCTCAAGATTTGTGATTGAATTTAGTTCTAATGACATAATTGAAAGATTTGCCAACTTGCTATAATGAATTTCAAACTTATAGGCATCAAATCAATCAATATTTTATATGTGTAACCACATGAACTACATAAAATTTCACTTTGTAACCCATGCTCATGAAAGGTTGTTTCTTTCTTTTAGGTAGTTTCATCTCCCAAGTGAAAATTTGGAATGTAACCTCTTGAATATAATCTGAAACTTGGGTTTTAGCCACATGACCTATATTTAAAAATGGATGAAAAAAAATGCTGGTAAGTAGGTTAGTAGTGTAGCTAGGTGGGAGGGTAGTATGGAGGTTAGGGTCAAGAAGAAAATGGCAGAAAAACAAAGTCACAGATGAGCAGCCAAAAGAGGTCGACTGTGATTCAATGTTGGATGAAAAAACGCAACCCATCCTATGGACAGAACTGGTGCATTCGTGAGTGCTGGTTTTCATTCAGGCACATGGCCATAGCGAACCACCACCCACCAGTACAGCATCCACTGGAAGCCCATTATTACTCAGTTGTGGATGAACCTCAACTGAGTTAATACTTTGGTTTCATCCTGATAACCCGGTTCTGTAAGAAATAGGTGTAATAGGTACGTAGGAAAATAGGTAACTAATAGATAAGGAGATGGTTTATATACATATGTAAGGGTTGTTTTTATTGCCAAACCTATTAACAACTTGCTAACCACATGTGGGTTGTTAATAGGTAGATAGGGGGAAAAAAAAACCAACTGAGCTAACCATCATGGTTAGCTAAGGAACTGAAATCCAACAGAAAACTGTTTCCT
>Ga0209208_10003921_pt1 | contig 21249 bp, 12 predicted proteins | sample S1TSphfallax_3_FD_187694 | JGI IMG/M metagenome (GOLD analysis project Ga0209208, IMG submission 187694) | Host-associated microbial communities from peat moss isolated from Minnesota, USA - S1T2_Fd - Sphagnum fallax MG (SPAdes) (version 2) | ecosystem: Host-associated > Plants > Peat moss >...
TTTTTTTTTTTTTTGTTTTTCCAAAGAACCAAAAATCGATGCTTATTCAATTCTGGAATTTTTTTTCAAAAAAACCAGAACCGACAATTTTTTTCCAATCTCATTTTTTTTCCCAAAACCGGAACTGGCACTTCTTTAATAATTCAAAGAACCGCCCAACACGGGGTTAAAACACCTGAAATTCGTCTAATTATCAATAAATATATCCTAATCAGGGTCTCTGAGTCCAAATCTAACCTGACCTGGGTTTACTTTTTCCCACTTAAATCTTTCTCCCAATCTTTCAGTTCTTTACTTACCGGGGGTTTGCTGAAACAAGTTGTAACATTTCTTTTGCAAATTGCTCATGAGCATTATTATTAGGGATTCTGTACATTAATTTGTCACAAAAGCATTGGATTTGGGTTTGTGGGAATTTTCATCTTGCAAAACATCTCCTACAAACACCTCACAGATTACCTTGTTGCAAAGCAAAGATGTCGTCATTGCCTGCAACAAACTTTAGCTCTTAGCTTTCTTGCAAGAAAGTAGTAGCCAGTTTTGTGGTGGGAATTCCTCAATTTCTCTCTCTCTCTGGATCTCTGTCTCTGTCTCTCTCTTTGTGAATATCTCTCTTTTGTATGTCTCTCTTGTTGTGTGTCCCATTGATCTTGTGATTTGGGAGAGATGGGGAATGAGTTTTTTTGATTTGGTTCAAAACTTTTTTCTCTTTTTATTTTTGCCACTTTTGGAAATGTTGCAAGCAAGAACATCAACGGAGACAAGCAAATGTATTCAAAGCTGGTATGGATTGTGTCCTCACTTTCTTTGATATTGTTGTAGGTGTGAATTATGATGCAATCCTCCTTCTTAGTCCTTGAATTCATGAGTCCCTTGAAAACAAAATGTTGATAAGAAACGCTAAAAGCATAGAATTAGTCAAGAAACTTTGGTCATCACTTAGACTCTCAAGAAGTTCTTGAAATCTGAGAACTCTAGCATCTGATATTTTCCAGATTCTAGAATTCTCAGATTTCTTTGGTGATGAAGAACTCAAGAATCTTTTCTTTAAAGTAGTCAAGAGCTTCGTTGTTGTGCCATGACTAGGGAGCAATGAAGGTTAGTACTTACCCTTTTTAAGTCTATGCACATGTTCTCATCTTCATCTTAGTTGAAAAGTGAGATAAACAACAATAGTGAAGCGAAGTATCTAATATTTCATGTCGGATTTGCATCATCCATAAGGATTGAAAAAAACACTTTGTTTGGATTTTACACTAGATCTTGCAAGTTGAAAAATGTTATATGGTGGAGAAATTTCAAGCTCTTAAGATCGGTTGGGTGATATGGTGGATTTAGGGGCTTGTGAAGGTTGTCCATGTCTCGAATAACAATCTTATGACGTCTCTTCTCTCCTTGGCTTCTCCAACTTCAATTGGAGAAATTACCCAATGTGCTCCAAAATGGACTCCCAAAGTGCATTTGTTGTACGAGACATTTGGGCAATTATTTTAAGAGCAAACTTAGGATTATAGGGAAATAAAAACATCAATAAAAAGAACTAGCATTATATGTGAAAACCCAAGAATGATCAAAGGAGCAATGTGTTGGGTTTTCTTGGTGTAGTGAAAATGTTATCAATTGAGAGCAATTGTGATATCTTCTCCATTCCCTTTTTGGTGGCCCAAAAAAAAGGCTACAAGCAACATATAACTATTGGTGAATAAAAGTGTCCCACTAGCATCCAACAATGTGCACAATTCATAACATTTGATTGCTTAATTGAAGAAGAAAACCTAGCAACTTTTGATGATGATGATTGTTCACAACTATTATATATGCTTGAATGCAAAAGATGGGATTTCCACATCAAAAGTTTTTTTTATAATATATTATCAAGTAAATTTGTAAAGATTAGATTACATATGGGATGATGAAACTCAACTGATATCAATCATTGTTACTTCTTCATGTACATTAAAATCTCCTATCTTAAGAACCTAAAGAACATGGTGAAAAGATGTGTGATGAACTTGAAATCACTTTCATTGCTTATTCACTTTTTATCAAATTTTTTTTACTCACATGTATGTTTTTCCCTTTTTCATCACCCTTTCCTTGTGAAAAACAAGCCCATTGACAATAATGAATTAAAAAAACAAAATTAAATCCACATTGCCCATTTAAAATGATCATAAATTGTGACACATGACACAATTGCCACATGCTATATTAATTGAATTTTACCAAAAATAAATTAAAAATAAATATTTGGATAGGTAGGTAGGCAAATTAATTAAGTACATGGATACCTACCTACATAGGCTAACCATGTAGATAATCAGTATATATTTTTATTTTGTTTTAGGTTTGGCCTTTAAGGTCAATCTTCTTTGATCGGCTTATCCAAATGGTATTTGTTTTAAAATGTTTCTGTTATTTTTTCAAATTTCAAATGCATTTTCTTATGTAATTTACAATTTGAAATGGAAGACAAAATATGTGAGATAAATTTATAGAAAAATTATAACTAAGAAATATATTTCATATCTTTTGTCCTTCATTTCAATGTTATAAATTATATAAATAAATGTGCACTAAAACCAATTTACAAACAAATGTCATTTGGGATGAAGCAATAAAACACTATAAACCTTAAAGATTGAACACAAAGTAGAATAATATAAGGTCCTACAAAAATATTGTTTACCTAACTTAGGCCTACTTCAAGTTACTTATTTATCTAAATACCTATTTACTTGAATACCCACCTTAGGTCTACTTTATTAACTACCTATCTATTTACCCAACCTATGCTTATTTTATTAATGATATACCTATCTATATATCTATGTACCAACCACATTACATACCCACGCGCCTACCCTACCTACTTACCTACCTATCTACCTATCTAACTTACCCACAATTTAACTTATTCACAATCAACCTACATACCAAAATATATGGTTTAAAATATTTATTGGAATAAAAAAGATACAAATCACTACAAGATTGTTTTCCTAATTGCAATGGCCCTTTTCAAAATCACATTCCTAAACTTAAAAAATTCATAACTAAATTACACCAACTGAATTAATTATTTTTTAAAAAATGCATAATTGTAAAATGAGTACATTGTAATGCTTCCAATTTACCAAATATTATCCTAAATGGTTCATATTACTTTTCCTAATTAATTGTAAAATTATCAAATATTTCAAAAAATATGGTATTGTGTCAAATGAACAAGCATTTACATTGTACCGAATTTTTTATGTTTGTTGCTAACCATTCTATGTTAATTCTATGTTTATAGTCATGGTATATTTGTTTAGTTTCTATACATTCACTATTTATTTACAGTTTCAACTTATAATTTCGTTTAACCCTACAATTTAATTTTAGTTTCAACAACAATTAAAATGATTTTTAATCAATTTTTTTGTTTCCAACTCATTTACTTTTGGAAATCTAACTAATTTAACTTAATACAATTTCAAATCTTGTTTTCAAACTTTTAGAATTTTTATCTTTCAATTTTAAGTAAGTTGATTTCAAATCCTAACACCCACCAACAACTTAAATCAAAAAGTTTGTTGCTGATTTGTTTTCTAATTGATTAAGTTTTGGTTATGTTTGTGTTATTTTTTGGAATTTTACATTTTCTAATATTTTAAGAAATCTAAATCTTTATTTCTTTATTACAATTATGTTTAGTTTAATTTTTTGTGCATGTTAATCTTAATTAATTCATGTTTTATAAAAAAATTCTCTTCTATTATTTTAAAGTTCTAAACATTGTTTTATTAAAAGTTAAGGTTTTATGTTTCAAAATTTTAGTTCCTAGGTCATAAGGTTTTAAATTAAGTTCTTAATTTAAAATCATTAAAATTTTAGGTGTTAAATTTTCTAGTTTTTATTTAATCATTTTTAAAGAAAACCTAAATTTAATAACATAAAAATAATCCTTCCAATTCACATTATAAGAATTAATTCAATATTTAGTTTTTAGAATTTTTTCTATAGTCCTTTAAAATAATTTTTTAAAATTGTAATAATTATAGTTTTGTAGGGCCTTTATAATTAAATTATTATTCAAATTTTTTTTTTAAATATTTTATTACTTTCAAGCTTTCAGTATTATTATAATTAATGTTCAAGTTTTATATTTCAAGTTTTTGCCTTTTAGGTTTTAAACTTTTGACTTTAAATCTTAAAGTTTAAAGTTTAAGGCTTTAACGTGCAATGTAAGATGTAAACCAAATCCCAACAAGACCCATCCATTCACAATTAACCACAAATCAACACCCATTATGCAAGTTTAAAATATCATTTATAAAAAAAGTTCCAACACAAAGTTTCAAATATATATTTTCAAATGAAATTCAAAATTTCAAATCAAGTTGCATCTACCAAATCAATTTCCAAAACCCAAAATACACATCTATGAAAATAATATGTAGATTCAAAACATGTACAAGTCATAGATCCCAAATGTTAAAACATTATGTATATGGAAAATATGTACATATCTAAATTTTGAAATAGCCAAACAACATGTGCATGTTGAATATATACAAATTTAAACTTGTTCAAAAGAAAAACAAACATAGTGCTGAAAATTACCACTCTTCAAGATGAACACCAATAAAAAAACATTGTACTCTAATAGACATTCGAAATCATTAGCCCATTTCCTTTTATACAAATAAAAAAAAGGAATTATAATATTTTTTTACTTTTATAACTTTAGATTTTCCATTTTTCTTCGGATTTTTTGACTTATTTTAATTTACTTTTATAACTTTGGATTTTCTTTCTTCAAAGCAAAACAACCAACCACCTTTGCCACATTGTTCAAAACAAATTCTCTTTCAAGCTATTTGTTTAGAAACAAACGAATGAAGAAATGTTGTTTAACCCTCAAATATTTAGGGCTTACAAATTATGATGAAGTAATAACTTTATTCAAAACTCACATGTACAAAACACATTCAAATTATAACTTATAATTCATAATTTTTAGCTTATACAATTATGCTTTAAAAAACTAGTAATTACAATAGAAACATAATGATAATTTTAATTAATGTAATTCCAAGATTATATTGTACTAAATTGAAGTATTAATTTATATTTTAAATTATTATATATTTAAAATATTCACAATAATTATACTATAATTAGAATAATTGAATGAAAATAATTTATATTATATATAACTAGTAAAAAATTATTGAAAAAATATCAAAAAAAATTTTATTGTCATATTTTTTACTCGGCTAATAAATCTTATATGATCATATGCATATAAACAAGTGCAATTGACCATAATGTGCTTAGGGTATGAAAAACAAGGCATCACAAACATGCTAGCCTTGCCAATAGGTAAGATGTTGTACATCTACCCACTTTGTCCACACTCTAAACACCAAAACAATTGCTCCAATTTAAACAATCTAAAGACTTTCACCAAAGAAATTAGTTCATCTAATATGAAACCGGTTTTAATAAGGTAAAACTTCCAAAAGTTGAATCCAATGCAATAGTCCTTGTCCTTGTGGGGGTAGGGCCCAACAAAACAGAAGGTTATATATTTCACCTTGTTTGGAGATATATTTCACTTAACAAAATGCTTCATTATAATCACTAAACGATGAAGGTGCAAGAGGCATCCTTAGTTATGCATGTTAGTTACCAAAATGTCATTATTTCCCTTAGCCAAAACACACTATTTAAAAAAAAAAAACCAAACCCCTAACTCCCATTTTGGTGAGTTGCAAAATGAGCTCCCCCTACCCTTTCTTTGTGTCTTTGTCTCTTTTAATGACCACCAAAAGTTGACCAAAATGAGCTCCCCTACCTTTCCTTTATGTTTTTTTCTTTTTTGTTGACCACTAAAAGTTGAACACAATGAGCTCCCCCTACCCTTTCTTTGTGTTTTTCTCTTTTTTATTGACAACCAAAAGTTGAACAAAATGAGCTTCCCCAACTTTCTACTCTATCTTTCACCATTTTTTTGGGGTAGTTGCACATAAGACTAAAAAACAAAAAACTTATTGCATTAGTTGCTTGCTTCCAACTACTTTTTTTCACCCTCTTTGTTGATCTAGCCTTGTCTTTGGGATTCTGTTATAATTTTTATTCATGTTTTTAGTAATACAAAAAAACACAAACCTTTGCAATGAATTTTATGTTCATATCGTTGTGTGATTTTTCTGTAGTATCAGAATATGATGAAATGAATTCTAATATTGTTTTTAGAGTTTTTTACAATGTATACTAAAGTATAAATTTTGGTTATATGAAATAACCGTGAATCTAGCGTTTTAATGAATGGTAGTGTTATGTGTGTTGAGGATGAAAGCAAAAATAATGAATGTATGCATGTGAAGTGCAAATCTATTATAATAATGTGGAATAATTTTGTAGGAATTCAATTTCACTTCTACCACAAGTCTATACTTGCAAATGGGGGATGATTAAGAAAAAATCTAAAAATACTATTAGGTCAAATGAAGAAGTGAGTTGCTTTAGTTTGGGCATATTTTGTGCAATTTTTGCCTTTATTTGTTTTGACTGGAAAGTTTGTTTTGAAGTGTATATCTTCTTGGCAATTAATTATAATTGCATTTTGCATTTGACATTTGTGTTTTGGTGGTGTCCTCTTATCAAAGATCTACACCTTCCAATGTAGGTTTAGGTTCTTTTTACTGCATTATTGCAAAAAATATTATTAGTACAAAAATGTTTGGTTCATATCAATTAAATGTTAGTTGGATCAATTGACACATAGCTCCTGTTGTGTAAGCTAGATATCTAAGGATGTTACTTCTTGTATCATTATTTACAAGTCTTGAAGTTGAATATTGAGAGTGCAACAACATGATATTCAAATTCGATTAAATTTTAATGAAACATCCTTCAATGTTGTGAAAGCTATGTTTGCCTTTCTCTACATTAGTGATGTTGATTGTCAATTCATGGAGTAGAGGGGTCTTGATTTTCTATTCGCAATTCACAAGGTAAAAATATATCACCTTATGCAAATGTAGCTCCACTAAGATTTTTTTTTTTTTTTAACCAACCAATTTTTTATTACAATTGCACAATAATATTTATTTTAAAAATTCCATGCAGATGGGATGGCATCTCAAATGATTTGACATGTCAACTAGTTTGGTACGTGTATGGCATTGACCATTAACAGGTGTTGACCATCAGAATATTTTTAAAAATAAAATGTAACCCAATTGAAAAGTAGTTGAGAATCCCACTTTGCCATGACATTATGCCACGTCAAGTCAATTGCTTGACTATTTTGGTAGACCTTGTTTTTGAATGGATGAAAGAAGGATATTGATGGATGAAATATTGGATGCATTTTCAACTTTAATTATCATTACATATACCCTACCCAAATATTACCTACCCACCTACCTACTTATCATTACTTATACCCTATGTACATGTTACCTACTTACTATTGTAACTTATACTTACATATTACATACCTACTTACCTAGGTACCTACAAACTATTGACCTACATAACTTAACCTACACCCTAATTTAAATCGCCTATGCTATAATCTAAATCTATTTGACCTACAATTTATCACCTACCTATAACTACCTTAGTAATATATGTAATAAATACTTACTTAATCTATAATGTATTTCCTACCTACCTACAAACACCTAGAACTAATTTGCAACAAGTGCACTTGTTTAACCTACAACCTACCTAGGTAGTTAATGAGGCATGTAAGCAAGTAGGCTACCTAAGTAACTAAGTTGGATAGCTAGTGAGGTTAGATTTAAATGGGGTGGCAAGGCAAAGTGAGTTACGACTACCTACATACTTATTGTTTACCTAGATGCAATGGGAGGTTCCTAGGTAAGTAATAGGTATATATGTTAAGTCAGATGTAAGTAATTAAGTTACTTAAACTAATTAGGTATAGGTAGATAGGTATTAAGTAATTAGGTGACTAGGCAAGGCTTTTAAATAAGTATTTACTTATTTTTGTTTAATCATGGTGTCACGACTCACAACTTACCTAGGTCTACATAGGCTTTAAGTTAGGTAAGGAAGTTAATCAGACCTAGGCTAGGATACTTAACTAGGCTAGGCAAGCTACTTGAGCTTAACAAAGGTTTAATTTTGTGGTATAAAATAATTGGTATATAATTTTATGGCATTTTACATATTCATTAAAATGCCATAAATTGCCAAAAAACTAAAATTATACCATTTATAATGTTTTAAATTATATCATAAAATGTCATTCATTTATAAATGATTCCATTTATGCCATTAAATGTCATATAATATATATATAATGCCATAGTTAATTATGAATGGATGAATTTAATGTGGCATTTAATATAAATGAATGAATAAATGATGTAATGGGCCAAATAATATGGATGAATGGATTGCATAACATATAATAGTGGTGGCAATGTGTTGGTGGGAAATTCAAAATTTGAATTATAGTTGAAAACTATTTGAAACAATGTCAATTTGTATAGTTGAAAGTTAGTTAACATCCCAACTATAACCGCATACTTCATCCATCAATGGCTGAAACGACTACCCTTATATAGCATTGTCTTTCACTTTGAGCTTGCTTTGCACTCTAATTTGATTTTTTTCTCTTTTTTTACAATTTGTTTTATTTTATTTTGCTTTTCTTTAGGCCCAACTAGTGTTTTGAAGTTCAAATCATGTAGTTTAATATCAATTCATGGATTTTTTCAAGTGAGTGCATTCTACCTTTTGTAGTGAGGAATTTCAAGTTTTTCATTTTGAAATTATTGTTAATTTGTTTTTTTTTAAAATCATGTTCAAGCTCTTTTTTCTTCTTTTCATTACACTTTCTAAAAAACATTATGAAGCACATTAAGGTCATATGGTGTGAAGGCTAGTGAACATGAATAACATGAGGAGACAAGCTTATGGAGTTTGGAAGCCACCACCATGCATGCCTTTTACAATTACAAGTGCTTAAAATTATTTTCCTCTTTTTTGTTTATTTTCCCTTTACCAAAATATTTTTTCTTTTATTTTTGCACCATGTTACCTTTAATTAAATTATTTTTTAGCTAGGTTTCTCTTTGAACTCTTGTTGGTTTTTTTTTCAACTAGGTTTTTATTTGAACTTTCATTAAGGTAGACTGGTTTTAGTACACTTAAGTGCTTAAGGCAATCTAGATCCAAGGGGAGGGCTCTTTTGTTTCTAGTGTCCAAGCAAATGTTGAGCCCCTCCTCTTGGCACATCTAAAGCATTAAAAATTGTCAAAAATATATTAAAAATGAGAAAGTTATGGCCCCCCAAAGTAGGGGGGGTCAAGAACTCAAAACAACAAACCACATCCAATTCTTGAACACCCAAAATGTTCCTCATATGTTGCTCTATTATTATTACAACTCCAAAAATGTTTTTGGACTTAAGGTGGCACTCCTGTAGCACTTTAAATCATTTCAAATGAAGAAGAAATGAAAAAGCTATGAACTTTGAAAGTAAAAGGGGTCCAAATAGAAGAAAAAATAAAAATGTGTTTTGTAAGTATGAAAGTTATTTTTCAACTCTCATTGGTTATTCTTCTTTTCTAGTTCCAAAACAAACACTTGGGCAACGAAAGTTAAACTTATGAACCTTTTCAAGCATCAATTCAAGTAAGGTTTTGATTATGTTTGCTTTAGTGAGCTACTTTCGACTAAATTTCAACTATATAATTTTTATTATATTTTGATTGGGTTCAACTAGATTTTTAATTAGGTTTCAACTATGTTTGTTGATTATGTATACGGTAAGCCAATGATGTGTGCCATTTCTATTCATTATTTAATTATAATTTTTCCAGATTTCAAAGTGTTTTTTTCTTTGTCCAATTTTTGAAATTCTTGGGTGGTAAATGACGATTTTTTTATTGATTTTTAATGTGTGCAACTAATGTACAATCTTTTTCTTGATGCATTATAACTTAGATTCTTATTAATTTTTTCATTTCTTACAACTTTCATTTTTAAAAAATCAAAAATGCAAGGTGCAACTATGAACAAGCCAAAAGACGTGGTCCAACAAGGAAACAATCCAATTAAGCATGTCAACAATGAGTTCACGCCATTAGTGCATGAACACAAGACAACCACCTTATAAAATAGTCATTTCATTGTTCCAATAAATGTTTGATTCATAACATTAGCGTCTTCAGGATGTAAATGGGACCATTTCCTACATGGGAACAATGTTTCCTTGCATAATTTTCAAATTATAATAGGTTTTTGATTTTTAATTGATATATGTTTTTATTATGGTTTGATTTTCTTTAGTTAATTTTAGTTAGATGTATTATCCCCACGGTCTAACTTTGATAGTCTTACAATTGTGACTATAATTTGTGTAGACTTGCAATTTCAACTATATTTCAACTAATTTACATAAATTTGATTTATTTTCAACATCTTTTCAACTTGCTTTCAACTACCATATAGTTGATCTTTTTACTTTGGTTGGACTTCACATATGTTGGATGAACTACAAATAACAAGATGCCATGTGTCATGCAAGTGTGCAACATAAATGTCCACATGGCACAATATCATATGTTAACATTTTCAATAAATCAATAATTTCAAGATTTTGAAACCATACACATGGCCATGTCAAATAATTTAATTTGATGGTGGACCACAAATGCCCATGTGACATGTGTCAATGTTCCATTAGTTATAATATAATTCAATAATAATCAAAAATTAAAAATTCTATGCGTTTCCTTAATGACATGACACATGCCAATGCTACCTTGGTTGTAATATAGTTGAAAGATAATCATAATTCCAATTGCACACCTCCAAATGACATGACATGTAGGTGGATGAAGTTCATCCATTGATTTGCCAACATCGAGCCAACTAGGTCCAATCAACATTTTATAGTTGAAATGTTGTGTCAACCAAAATGTATGTCATTTTCAACTACAATGTTGTCACCTCAATATTAACCCACAAATTGACACGTGCACATTGTTTTCAAATATGTTGTAAAGTTGACTCAACATTGTCGACTATTTTGGAAATTAGTTCACAATGTCATTTTTGAATTGCAAAAAACATTTTGTAGTTGAAAGTGATGTTTTCAACTATAAATGACAATTGAGAAGTAATTGAAAACATAGTTGAAAAATGGGGTTTTCCTCCTAATGCTCAGGGCAATAATGTTTTGATATATTTTTGGAGTCACAAACCTTGACATCATTTTTTTTTGAGTGAATTGGGGTATTGCGTTTCGAGAGCCCCATTCACTTAGGGATGCAATACAAGTGAAGTGTTGATGTTGTAACATACACGATTTTTGCAATGTGGCATAAAAAGCTTGATCTTACTTTGTGAAAACTCAATCCAAGCTACACAAGGTAATCCATATTATAACACCAACCTTTTTAATTGTTTTAAATTGCTTATGTTTTGGTTGGAAGCTTGACGTAGTGTGCCTATGATCAAACATTCTTTCAGATAATTGGAGGAAGCTATTATCAATGTCGTTGGAGTGCAATTCAAATAATGTGATATTGAAGTGTGCAAAGTCAATTACGGGAGCAATGGACAAGCAACACAAATTTTCCCATGTTCTCATGAAAACCTTTACAAATGTCCAAAATAACTCGAACCAACTATTTTCTTACTCATAACCAAACTTCTTGGTTCAACTATTACAACAACAATGACCTGTTTATTCCTATAGGTGCAATCAAGGTTGCTAACAAGGAGAGCATTGAGAAGTCTATATTCCATGGTTCATAAATCTCTACCAACTATGGAATGCGTGTGTGTGCATCATGATCATTGTAGTTGTTGCAACCACTTGCCTCATTGTGTTGCTATGTACCTATATAAGCACATTGGAGACATAGGAACAAGGGTGATTTGATGGCCAACTATTGTTGTTTTTGTGTGATCCAAGTCTCCACGATAACCTTCTCCATTGCCAACAATCCTCACATGTATGTGTTGATCCACTACTCTATCTTTCTTTGTCTCTCTCTTTGTGTTTATGTTTGTGTCTGTGTTCTTGTACCATACAAGACTAGAGTATTTTTTCCCTACATGATGCTAGGATTGATTCTTTGCTTGCATCCATAATGGTGGCAATCCTTGTAACAAATTTTCAAAAAATCCATCTTGCAACGATCCTTGCAAAGAGTTCTTGCAGCAATATTTGCAAAGAATCCTTGTTGTACCTATCTTTGCAAAATGCTTTTCTTGGAGCAATCTTTGCAAAGAATTCTTTTGTAGCAATCCTTGGAGGGATCTTCCTTGTGGTTGTGATATGTATTTCTTTGGATTCAAACTCTTTATGCAAAAAAGGAAAAGATATTACAAATGTGGTGATTGTCAAATCTTATTCATTGTCATGAAAGAATTTGGTCATGTTCATGCTTTTTGCATGATAATTGTTTCCTTCTATCCATGCTAGGTTGTTGTCGTCTATTGCATCTCTAGTTTTCTTTTGGCCTGGTGTTATATATTGTTGTTGATTTGATGAGGTGTTGGTTGGTTTGAATTGTCATGGATTCAAACATGATTTGGTCTTTTAATGTTGTGCATCTAGTGTTTTGGCCCTATCCATAGTTGTTTCGAAATAACAATAACTTCCAAGGAAAATCCATTTACTATTTTCCAATAGCTTGAATTCATAGTTTGTAGATAGAAAAGGGTATTTCTCGGTTCACAACATGGCTTCAGCAAATGTAGCGAGGTACAATTTTAATGTTATTATAATTGAAATTGCTTCATCATCTAAGTTCATTTATGGGTATGTGCAAGTATTGATTTTGAAATTCACAGTATATTGTTCCACTAGAAAATAACTACTTGTCAACTATGATTCCATTAGGGAATCAGTTTAAGGTTGGGATGGTTGAATGGAGTGATTCCATATATAAAAGACATAGTCATTAATTAAATGAAGTGGGTTCATGCATGTAGGAATGGCCTGTTTGAAATATGTTGGATGTAATGCACGTGGAGCAAAACATGTTTGACAACTTGATGAAATATTTGTATGGTGAAAGAGACACTATAGAGGTGTGGAAGGACATGGAAGAAATAGGTGTCCAACAACACTTATGATTACGAAGGAAGCCTAGAGCTACACATTTCCTTGAACCAACAACCCCATTTGTGTTCACACAAGATGAAAACAAGTCATTTCTTAATTTTTGACAAGCATTTATGCTCCAACAACATATTCAATTGCATTTAATGAAAGTTCAAAGAAAAACCTAGTTGAAAAAAAAACTAGCAAGAGATCAAAGCAAAACCTAGCTTAAAAAAAATAAATTAAAGGTATCATGGTGGAGAAATAAAAGAAGAAATATTTGGGTAAAGGGAAAATCAATAAAAAAAAGGAAAAAAATTCTAAGCACCTATAATTGTAAAAGGCATGTGTGGTGGTGGCTTCCAAACTCCATAAGCTTGTTTCCTCATGTTATTCATGTTCACTTGCCTTCACACCATATGACCTTAATGTGCTTAATAATTTATAAAAAAAAGTGCAATGAAAAGAAGAAAAAAAAGCTTGAACATGACAATAAAAGAAAACAAATTAACAATAATCCCAAAATGAAAAACTTGAAATTCCTGACATGCAAAAGGCATAATGCACTCACTTGAAAAAAATCCATGAATTGATATTAAACTACATGATTTAAACATCTAAACACAAGTTGGGCTTAAAGAAAAGCAAGATAAAAAAAAACAAATTGTAAAAAAGGAGAAAAAAATCAAACTAGAACACAATGCAAGCTCAAATTGAAAGACAATGTGATATAAAGGCAGTCCCTTCATCCATGGATGGATGAAGTATGCGATTGTAGTTGGGATGTCAACTAACTTTCAACTATGCAAATTGACATTGTTTCAAATAGTTTTCAACTATAATTCAAAATTTGAATTTCCTACCAACACATCGTTGCCACTATTATATGTCATGCGATCCATTCATCCATATTATTTGGCCCATTACATCATTCATTCACTCATTCATACTATATGCCACATTAAATTCATCCATTCATAATTAATTATGGCATTATATATATTATATGACATTTAATGGCATAAATGGAATCATTTATAAATGAATGACATTTTATGATATAATTTAAAACATTATAAATGGTATAATTCTAATTTTATGGCATTTTACGGCATTTTAATGAATATGTAAAATGCCATAAAATTATATACCAATTATTTTATACCACAAAGCCTTTGCTAAACTAAAGTAAATTGTTTAGCCTAGTTAGGTATCCTAGCCTAGGTCTAATTAACTTACTTAACTTAAAGCCTATGTAGACCTAGGTAGGTTGTGAGCCATGACACCATGATTAAACAAAAATCAAGTAGATACCTACCTAAAAGCCTTGCCTAATGACCTAATTACTTAATACCTATTTACCTATACTTAATTAATTTGAGTAACCTAATTACTTACATTTGACTTAACATATCTACCTACTACTTACCTAGGAACCTCCCATTGCATCTAGGTAGACAATAGGTAGGTAGGTAGCCATAACTCACCTTGCCTTGCCACCCCATTTAAATCTAGCCTCACTAGCTATCCAACTTAATTACTTAGGTAGCCTACTTGTTTACATGCCTCATTAGCTACCTAGGTAGGTTGTAGGTTAAACAAGTACACTTGTTGCAAATTAGTTCTAGGTGTTTGTAGGTAGGTAGGAAATACATTATAGGTTAAGTAGGTATTTATTAGATATATTACCAAGGTAGTTATAGGTAGGTGATAAATTGTAGGTGAAATAGATTTAGATTATAGCATAGGCAATTTAAAGTAAGGTGTAGGTTAAATTATGTAGGTTAATAGTTTGTAGGTACCTTGGTAAGTAGGTATGTAATATGTAGGTATAAGTTAGAATAGTAAGTAGGTAAAATGTATGTAGGGTGTAAGTAATGATAAGTAGGTAGGTGGGTAGGTAATATGTGGGTAGGGTATATGTAATGATCATTAAAGTTTAAAATGCATGTAATATTTCATCCATCAATATCCTCCTTTCATCCATTCAAAAACAAGTTCTACCAAAATAGTCAAACAATTGACTTGATGTGGCATAATTTCATGGCAAAGTGAAATTCTCAACTAGTCTTCAATTGGGTTATATTTTATTTAAAAAAATATTTTGACAGTCAACACCCGTTAGTGGTCAATGCCATACACGTACCAAACTAGTTGACACGTCAATTCATTTAAGATGCCATCCCATCCACATGGAATTTTTTTAAATAAATATTATTGTGTAGTTGAAAAACTAAATATCATACGGAGAATTAAGCACATTCTCAATGTCATTGGAAAGCTTTTTCTGAGTAGGATTTAATGGAAACAATTCGCACTTTTTAAGGCCTAAAGAACAAGAAATATTGAATTTTGACTAGTTTTTGTCATTGCTAATGTAGGTAAATCATAAGAAATGGTTTTGAAAATGAGAATTCGTTGCATAACTATTTCATACCTGGGTAAATGGCTTAGGCTCCTGGGGGGCCACAAGTTCTTTCAATTAGATGTGCTCAGAGTCGCCTGACAGCTCTACCAGCCAAGCACTGACGAATTGCAGGAGCCGTGAGAGCTAATAATCAAACTGTGACTCGCCGTGCACTGACATATTTCCCTTTGATCACGAGAACAGGTGTTCTCAGATTTCCTAAAATGATTAATTACATATTTTCGATTACATCTGCGGCTCCCCAATGGAAAGCGACTGTCCTTGCAACAACAACAAGGTCCTATGTCAGTGGCTTTCCATTACGTTGTTATGATTGCAGCACAGTGTGTGGAACTGCGATCAGAGCAGCTTAATGGAAAGAGACCCTAAGGAGAATCTATCAGCAGGCCTGCAATGAGGAAGCCATCAGCAAGAGGTTCAAATAAATCCCACACTACTGCAAGGGTCAAACTTTGCACACCTACAAAGCAACAAGGCGAATCATTGAAAACCGTAGATATACAATCACACTTGCAGAATATATATTTTATTATTATCGAGCTTCTCACAACAACAATAATACATAGACGAGTTCAACACAACACTTGTTCAATCGTGACACTCGCCAAGTCCTGGACCGTGTCACTATCAGACTTCTCTCTAGTTTACGTACCGCCAGCACTGCTGCCCCAAAACCTTGAGAAACTGATATTTAACTATTTGGACAAACACCACCTGCTGGCCACATTCCACAAGTAAAACAACTTGTATTATGTGAACGAAGGTGTAAAACACCAGAGGACAATCAACGTAAGAACGACCGGGTGAAACTGTCACATTCAGGCGACGACGAGCACATCGTCCTTGATGGTAACGGTGATTTTTGTACCCGAATTGAACCACTGAGTTGCGGTCGTGTTGTGGTCCTGCTTGATGCTATATTCAGGGGTGCTAGCATCGTAGTATTTGTGGTGGTAGTACGCGCCGGTCCTCGTAGGTCCGAGGTCGACCTTCAAATCGCACCACGCGTAGGCGTTATCTTTGCCGAAAGCAACCAAGAAGAACTCCGGATCCTCCGAGCCGTTCGCACGCCTCATGAAACGCAGTATGCCAGAGACGTCAGAGCCGTTTAGACTCAGAGTATGCTGCGTGCCTTTGGTGTCGCTCCAGCTTCCCTCGTTCCAGTTGGTTTTCTCCACGACCTCAAAGGCGGAAGCGCTAGTGTCGACGCTCACACGGATTTGTCGAGAATTAGCATTGTCGCCACACTCCACGTCCTTGGGGACAGACTCACTATTAGCTTCATGCAAAGAATCCATAGGGAAAATTCTGTGAACAACGACGGATCACCTGAGTGCTACGAGGGAGGCAGACGCGGAGAGCGGAGTTCGCCGATTTCGGAAATCCACGAGGGAGTGAGACGCAAAGGGCAGGACGCGCTGAGTGATGAGAGCTGAGAATGGAGAAAACTGTTGGTGGGAGCGCAAATATATAGGCCCCGGGGAAGGAACGAATGACAGATCGGAATGGGTAGCAAAATTCATTCTCCGGATGAATCTAGGATGAATTCATAAGCACACGTTTTTCTTGTTTCATATTCGATCAGCAGCGCATCCCGCGTGGCCGATCATGCGATCAGAGCAAGTACCGTTGTTTTCTACCGATTTTGTTTTGCACCACACTGGATGCATCCCCTTGGCTCATGGGAGTCATCATCAGACCGGTCGTGTTCTTTTCTACCGATTTTGCATTCGTTGCACTCTAGGAGCCTGAGATTTTTATCGAAGGCCTGGAGTAAGCAGTGGAATAAGATTCCACATGTGTGAGGAACCATTAATGCACAAAAACGAGGTATGTTACCACCTCCAAAGGCTTTTTCTTTGGCGTCTAAGCCTGCGCACATGTTAGAGGCCGACTCCCAGCGGTGCCGATTTCCTCGCCGGCAATTGAATGACGTGGTGGCTGAGCGACAGGGCTGGCGTGCACGGTCTTTAGGGTTTAGGGTTTAAACCCTAAAACCTGGGTCTAAACCCTAAACCCTTCCTTGTCTTTCCCCACTCAGCCACCGGTTTTTTGTATTTTTCTTGGGTACATGGCATTGAAGATATTACCATGGGTCAACATTGCCCCCTTTATTTTTTGGTTTGGGGTCGTGTCTTTTTTATTTTTGGGTTCATTGCATTGAAGATATGAAATACTAGGCTAAACTTGACAAAAGTAGGTTACTTAAGTTAAACTTGGCTAAAATAGGTTATTTATGTTAAACTTGGTTATCCTAATTTAAACTTGGTAAAAGTAGGTTATTTAAGTTAAACTTGGTTATCCTAATTTAAACTTGGTAAAAGTAGGTTATTTAAGTTAAACTTGGTTATATTATGCTAAACTTGGTAAAACCAAATTAAACTTGGCTAAAGTAGGCTATACTTGGCTAAGCAAAGTTATTTGAATTGAGTTAAACTTAGCAAATCTTAACAAAATTCAAATATTTAGGCAGAATTTGACAAAATTAATTATTTAAACAAAACTTGGTAAAATTTGGATACTTAAAGTAAAGTAGTCAAAACTTGGTTAAATTCAGTTAATTCAAAATATTTAGGCTAAAATATGTTAATTTAGTCTATTTTGGTTAAATTTCATTGGATTGGATTACCTAAAACGAATTAAGGCAAGATTAAGTTATTTGCTAAGTTAAGTTATAAAAGTTTTTAAAACACACAAAATATTTGTTGTCATCCTATTTGAAAAAGAATCTAGGAAACACAAAATGTAAATTTTTACATTACATAATTAATTATTCTTAATTATTTTCTAGACACAAATGGAAAGAATAATCACACACACATAGATTTTTGTTTTTCACATGGCATAAACTTTGGTAATGTATGGACATCACATCTTGAATTATTTTGATTGTTTTAAGTATATTTGATTGACTTTAGACTTCATCTAATCAATTATTTTGAAAAATTCAATAAACATTGAAAATTTTGAAGGTATGGAGTATACTCGTGACAAAATTAAACTCGTCATAGAGTTTGAAAAATTGAATATATATTTCAAAACTAAGGTTGTGGATGGAGTTTTTGGGTGAATTTTTTTATGGTGTATGATATTGATATACATCAATTAAATCTAGGACGATTTAAAAATTTAAAGTTTTCGGATGAAATTCCATTCAAAAAATGTGTTTTTTTTTGCATTTGTTTAATAACGAATGCATAACAACATCCTATTTTTGTGAAAAAACCACTACCATATCAAAGAAGAGGAGATTTTATAGATGGGCATTGCATTGTTTTTTCGATTTTTTTTGTTTGGTAATGTTTCATGATTCATAAACACAAGGCCCTACAATTGTTGAAAAATTATAAATTACATACTTTATGTACATCAATTTTATCCAATCCTCCTCATCTAACTATTGGATCAAAATTAATTTTGACTCAAAATGAATTTTGAATTCAAAAATGTTATTGTGCAAATTTAAATTTTTTTTTGTTGTGTTTAAGATAATCAAAGGATGCCATCAAAATTTTAACTTATTGTGTACTATAATACTCATTATACATAACCTCTTTTGAACAAAAATGGTTCACCCTTAGTGTGATTTCACCTGATAACCCTTTCTTCAATTCCCTTCAAGCTGATGACACCATTGTTGCCAATTGTCGAATGGTGATGTTTGCCTTTTGTGATCCCACATCCTTCACCATTGAATGAAGACCAAAATCCTTAGAAATTGAAAAGTCTTGGAATTCAAAACCTTGGCTTTTGATTTCTTTTCTTTTCCTTTAGTGTTTTTGCCATCTCCTTCAACCTTTTAACACTTGTGTGAGGATGAGTAATGTCCTTCAATGATTATTTAATTTGGGCCATGACATCAACCACATCTTTAAGAGTTTTGAAGCCTAGCTCAAAATCTTTTTTCACCTCTCACTCATCGGTTTAATTAAATGTACTTGAACTTTGCCTTATCTTTTGTAGAAAACTTTGAATAAAAGAATTGACATTTTTTCTAAGCAAGGCTGGCAAGTTTGGACATTCTCTAAAATAATGTCACATTTTTCGGTCCACTTGTAACATTGAATTGTTGACAAATATTTTTCTAAGTTTTGTTCTTGTTAGCCTTTGGTTGCAATAAATGAAGGATAAGTTCAGTCATTTGTTCCATGGTCAACTCCATGCAAAAATTCACCTTTGGATGCCTCCGCAATTCAAGTTAAATTGAAAAATGAATTGTTTCGAACTTTTAGCAAAACCTTTACATTTTATTCATTAAACCCTTATTTTTTAGCAATTTTTTTTTTCTTGACTAAATTCCACCTTTCGACAAAACCCTTTTATTTCTTAGTTAAACCTTAACTACTTAAAAGCAAAACCAATATCTTTTTTTGGTTAAATTTCTATATTTTGGCAAAATCAATATTTTTTTTTTGCTAAACTTCCATCTATTGAGAGTTCAAGCTCAACTAGTTAGGTTTCATTAGTTACTAGAGTAAGAAAGTAACTAGATTACTTTCACAAGGTTGAATTACTTTCTTTACTTATTTTAGTTTGGTTATTTATGGTTTGGTCATTTATGGTTTGGACTTGTAGTTAAATACTTTGGTGTTGATGGTTTGTTCCTCTTTTCTTCATTACACAAGTTTGTGTATTTCATGTGACAAGAACCTTGACAAGTTTTTGATGTTATGTTTTGTGTTGTGAGCATCGTGTTATAGTTTCCTTTCAATAAAGTTTTATGTTTACACTTGAGTAGATCTCCTATTTGTTAACACCATCTTTCAACAAAACGCTTTTATTTCTTAACTAAACCTCCAACTCCTTGGGTGTGCCACTCTGTTTCAACTTGTTCTTTGTTGCCTGCATTAGCTATTTTTGTTTGTTGTGATCCAAAGTGGCAATGAATTCTACTTTTGTGCATGTGTAGCTCAAATATTGTGACACTCACTACAACAACAGGGGGCTATTTTGTGATCCGAATATCATCGCAAACAACAAAGAAAAAAGTTTCCAAAAGCCCGCTGTTGCGAACCATAATTCCTCGCAAACTCTTAAGCTTTTGCGATACCATAACATTCGTACCCGTATAATCGCAAGTCCTTCGCAACTCCGGAACTTGATATAATTGCAAAACTTTTCGATTGTAACTGTTTCTATACATTGTTTATGATTAACATTGCATTAGAAACTATTTGCAACACACCCATCACCACAACGACTTAGCGAATCGATTCAAAAATCTATCGATTTCCAATATAAGATCTAACGCAAACTTTTTAGGATTCTCAAAATGCCGCTAAAAGTTTGCGAAACTTGATATAATCGCAAAACTTTCCGATTGTAACTGCTTCTATACATTATTTGCGATTAACATTGCATCAGAAACTATTTACAACACACCCATCACCACAACGACTTAGCGAATCGATTCAAAAATCTATCGATTTCCGATATAAGATCTAACGCAAACTTTTTAGGATTCTCAAAATGCCGCTAAAAGTTTGTGAAATCGTAGATTTCGCAAACCTGTTCTGGAATGATTTTACCCGTAAGAGTGTAGCGATATCTATGACATGGTATACTCCATACTAGCTGTTGTAAGTGCGACTGCATGCAATTATAGGGGTTGCGTTCACACTGCATTACATGTTAATTAACTAACCTAATTATATGCGAACACGTGTACTTTTATTTTGTAATTAAATATTTAGTTTTAAGAATTACTTTGATTAATCTAGACCGTCCA
>Ga0209208_10003922_pt1 | contig 21246 bp, 22 predicted proteins | sample S1TSphfallax_3_FD_187694 | JGI IMG/M metagenome (GOLD analysis project Ga0209208, IMG submission 187694) | Host-associated microbial communities from peat moss isolated from Minnesota, USA - S1T2_Fd - Sphagnum fallax MG (SPAdes) (version 2) | ecosystem: Host-associated > Plants > Peat moss >...
TAGATGCCCGAATGGCTCATGCGAGGTCATTTTCGACATCTACACTTCAAGGCCTTTCCAACGGTATAAAAAACACCTCAAGGTGAGGTGTTTTGATTTTTGCAATTGAGCTCTGAAGTTGCGGGAGTCCTGGAGGACTCTAAGTACCCACTTTTGGGAATGTGAGTCTCATCCTCACACTTGCCTCAAAGTGGGGTTACGACAAATAGGCATTAATAGAACAACCATTAATATCCATTAATAGAATAGCCATTAATAGTCATTAATAGAATACCCATCAATATCCACCAATAGAATAACCATTAATAGGCACCAATAGAATAACCACCAATATCCACCAATATCCACCAATATCCACCAATATCCACCAATATCCACCAATAGAATAACCATTAATAAACATTAATAACCACAAATAGAATAGGTACCAATAGCCATTAATAACCACCAATAACCCTAATAAAAAAACAACTAATAGTCATATATTAAAATTGCTTAGGATTACCAAAAATAATATAAGGTGAAATAATTTATAATAACCTAGAATTACCAATAATAAAATAAGGTGAAATAACCTTCAATAGCCAAAAGTAACTTATAATAGTTGTAAATAGCTTAAACTGAAATAATTTACATAATTAAAAAACATAGAAAAACATAGCCAAAAACACTTATAATAGTTAAAAATAGCTTAAGGTGAAATAAGCTAAAATAGCCAAAAGGAACTTAGAATAACCAAAAGTAGCCTAAGGTGAAATAACAAAAAATAATCAAAAGTAATTGAGAATAACCATAAATAATCGTAAATAATGTAGGGTGAAATAATTTAAATTAATGAAAAATAGTCATATAATAATTGAGAGTAATTTAACATAGGTAGTATTATTATATTAACCAAAAACTTATCCATTTACTTTTTAAAAAAATTGGAAAATAACGGTCATTGAAATGCTATTGAATAATGATATTCAAAATTTTTTTGTTCAAATGATTTTAAACTTTCGAAAGGAAATAAATGTAATTATGTACATTATTGAAATTTTTAAAAAAAAGTCAAATCATTTCATTTGAACAAAATCTTAATAAAATATGAATTTTCAAAGTTTATGTTTTTATAATGTTTAATATGGATTATTTGATAAATAAAATGTAATGTAACATATTACCACAACAAGTGGGGTGGCTTGATGGTAAGGGTGTTTACCTCCATTCCAAAGGTCAAGGGATCAAACCTCATGAGTGGCGTTGTTTGTAGTCAACAATGGTATGTTGATTGAATATTCTCCTATTGAATTCCTAGAATAGGTGCCTAGGTTGATTACATGGTCTACCTACATAGGTCTAGCCTAGGTAGTGACATGTGTTAATAAATCATAGGTTAAAAAAATCATGAAATTATCAATAATATTATATATTAAATAATTAAATTTTAATTGATTTTCATGCTGGTTAGTTAATTAACTAGCAAATGAATGGTTTAGTAAATTTGTATTTCACTTTAAAGTAATTATTGAGGTATTAGTGAAACAATTCATTGTTTGTAACAACTGGTCCACGTTCACTAAAGGGTTGGACAATTTCACTAGGTAAATTTGTTCAAATTCATTCAAAATCTAATGAAACCCAAAGTTAACTAGGACGCATTTTGTAATAATGATATTAGTTGCAAACAAGTTGAAATGTCATATATATTGGGTGGTGGAAATGTATACATGTGGCATGATCATATGTGTTTTTCAAAGTTGTACATTTGTTGCAAAATAGTTGTTGATTAATAATTAAATTTATCCTAATTGTGATGTAGTTGTTACATGTGATTAAAGTGCAACTTGTCAACTAAGTCAAACATGGTTGATTATAACTATATATACAATGCATACATTGTATTATATAAATATACATCTTGCAACTAATTTGCAACTATAATATAATTCCTTGATTTTTTGATGTGGCATTTTATTTATTAATTTGTCATATTTCCATGGGACAATTGTAATGTAATTATATATTAGTTATTTTGGAGCTCTAGTTGTAGGGTAATCTAGTTGTCACGGACACAATTTTTCATAATGTCATAATCACAACACATAACACACTTACACCCTAAATGGTACACCACATCCAAACCAAGATGAAGTTCACCTATAAACACACAAGAATCCAAATTCAAACATAAAAGAAAAACTAAAAACAAAAAAACCTTACAAACATAAGAAATCTATGCATAACACAAAACTTGCAAAAACATGAAACAATTTTGTTTGGAATTTCAAATCACTAAAAGTGATTTTAAATGACACTCCATGGGATTATATCCCAAAACCAAATATCTTGAACCACATTCACACTCGAATTGACTCAAGCCAAACTAATTAACCTAGCTAACCTGGCTTAGCATGATTACGACTTAACTAGGTAGTTAAGTTAAAACTTTTGATAGCTATCATGCACACTAATATCAAAACTTACAACTGTCGTTGTCATCACATCCACAACACATAACACACAAACACCTTAAATGGTACACCACATCCAAACCGCCCCTTTATTTGGGGTTAAAGTCTCCTTAAGCCATATAACATTATAAAATTACTTGGGTAATCCACCATGGATGAATCCTTTGGTTCCAAGGTAAAAGGATCATTAGGCCGAATGCAAATGTGAACTCCATTATTAGTCACCTATATTGAATCTTTCAAATCTTCAACTAAAGGTGAAACATCATGCGAAAAAACCTTAGACTAATTGACACGCTCCTAACTCCTTGAGGGATTCAAATGTGAATCCAAATAGAAAACAACATAAGATTAAAGAGTCGGGGCACGTTCCTTGGTTTGCAACACTTTGGAGGGGTATAGAGGTGTGCTAAAATTTTGGGATGGGACTAGGAAGAATGACAAGTATCAACTACTCACATGGACTTGCACAAAACCAACACAAAGTGGTTAGTGCATAGTTGGAGCACTTTTGGTGCTAGGACGAGCCATGAGCAACTCGGACTCACAAGATTCACCATGACCCAGACTTGGGTGAAGCCACCACCTTCCCCCTTAAAGTATATTTTGTGCCTCTCCATGAGGCCCACATCTAAATGACATTTTGTCCTAGGACTCCTAAATGGGAATCCCGAAATTCCCAAAGTTGGGACTCCCATGACTTTGGGGGCCCATAACTTCGTGTGCAGACCGTGGATTGAGATGAGGTTTAAAGAAAAGTTGTAGCCCTTATCAACAGATTTCCAACGATGTGTTGCATGCCACTTGCATGCAAGGAAATCGGGTCGATTCTCAACTTTTAGTGGTTGAGAGTCAAATTGCCAATTTGACTCCCGGCCTTTCATTTGGCCATAACTTGTGTTTCAGATGTCTAAATGGGTCATGCAAGCCCATTTAAAACATTTTCATTTCAATAGCTTTCCAACGATATAAGGAACTTTTCAATCCATTGAGTTTTGATGCTTATAATCGGTTTCTAAACACTCGAGAGTCCACCGAGACTCTAACTCCTAAAGTGGGAGTTCCCTTGGGAGTGTGAGGGTCTATTCCTTCATGCTTTCTTGCACTCCTGAGAGCATGTAGCATGACTCCCAACCTTCCCTCTTGGCCCACAACCTTGTAACCCCTTGCCTTGGTTGCAAGCCCAAGGTTAGGGTTGTGACTAAGACCTTAGCCCCAAAAGAGGAGGCAAGTAAGATGAGCTTGTGGGGACGTGCACATGCTCAAAGTGCATCCCAAAGGGTTGGTTGGTAGTGGCAACCAACGCGGGAAGTCATGACCCCGTTCGTGTACTATAATCACGTAGTTTGGGATTTAGGTTTTTGCAAGCCTAAACATTGTTTCTCGTACCTTGATAGGCACACCTTTAGTTAGGTTCGATTATTGTGATCAAGGTGCAAGGCTGGGAAAGGTGACACACTCCCAAGTTCCTTGATAGACCCTCTTGAGGGTCTAACTATGCGGAAATGCGGAAGGAGCTGGAACTTGGAGCCGCTCCCAACTTCCAGCACTAAAGGGGGGGCTGAGAGGGGCGTGCTAGAAGTCCCGGGATTAGACTAGGAAGAGGGAAAAATTACTTAGTTACTCGGTCTTGCATCCAAAAAAACTAACCACAAGTTGGTTAAAACTCATTCTGCATTCATTTGGTGTTGGGACAAGCCATGGGCGACTTTGGACTCACTTGACTCACCACAACCCGGACTCGGGGGAAGCCACCACCTTCCCCCATATAGTATTCTATGCAGCTCCTCGCGGGGGCTACATCCGAATGGCACTTTTTCCCGGGACTCCCAAGGAGGAGTCCCGAAATTGTCCCGGGTTGAACTCTCGGGACTTTGGGCATCCATAACTTCTCGCTCAGACCTCCGATTGGGATGAGGTCTGAAGTAATCTTGTAGCTCTCTCTAAGAGCTTTCAAACGGCATGTCGTAATCCTCCTGCAAACGTCGGACTCAGGTTGATTCCCGACTTTTAGTGGTCGGGAGTCACATTGCCAGTTTGACTCTCGGCCCTTCTTTTGCCCATAACTTGGGCTGCAGATGTCCAAATGGCTCATGCAAGGCCATTTTGGACATCTACACTTTAAGACCTTTTCAATGTTATAAAGAACATCCAAAATGAAAGGTGTTTTGACCCCTGCAATCAAGCTCTGAATTTTCGGGAGTCCCGGAGGACTCCAAGTTCCCACTTTTGGGAGTGTGAGTTTCATCTTCACACTTAGCCCAAAGTGGGGTTGCGACAAAAGGAGTCATGTCAAATAACTTAAGTCAAGATTAGACTTGGCTTGAGTGCCTCATGAGGGGAGGGATGGAATAATTGCCTTCCAAATGAGGGCTTCGTCAATTAGGTTAATTTAGGTCTTTTGACAAAGTAAAGGTTAAGGGTTTTTTATAAGACCCCCTTGGACTTGCCAAGAAAGTGTTGGAAACTTGGGGACGCCTAAATTAGCTTGAGGTAAGGTCCTGCCGCAAATGTCGATAATCAATGGCCAAGGATCCAAATGAAAGTAATTGCATTGAGAAAATAATTTCTAAATGTCAATGAGGACATTGACTTCTTCTTCTAGTGGGGGAAAGTGTCGCAACCCTGGCCTTGGGCTTGCGACCAAGGCAAGGGCTTGCAAGGTTGCATGCCAAGAAAGGAAGCTCGGGAGTGAACAAAAGTGTGAGGGAATGAACCATCACATTCCCAAGGGAGCTTCCACCTTGGGAGTTAGAGTCCTAGTTGACTCTCAAATGTTCAAAGAGCGATTAAAAAGGCTAAAAATCAATGGATTGAGGAAATCTTCCTACCATTGAAAAGTTAAAATGGGTTCGCATGACCCATTTGGACATCTAAAACATAAGTTATGGCCAAATCAAAAGTTGGGAGTCAAATTGGCAATTTGACTCCCAACCACTAAAAGTCAAGAATCGACCCAATTTCCTTGTGTGCAGGTGGCGTGCGACATATCGTTGGAAAGCTCTCAATGAGGGCTATAATGTTGCTTTAGACCTCATCTCAATTAGAGGTCTTCACGCAAAGTTATGGGGCCCCAAAGTTGTAGGAGTCCCAACTTTGGGAATTTCAAGACACTTGGAAGTCCTGGGACAAAATGCCATTTGAATGTGGGCCTCATGGAGAGACACAAAATATACTATAAGGGGGAAGGTGGTTGCTTCCTTTAAGTTCGAGTTGTGGTGAGTCTTGTGAGTTCGAGTTGCCCGTGGTTCATCCTAACACCAAAAGTGCTCCAACTATGCACTAACCACCTTGTGTTGGTTTTGTGCAAGTTTGTGTGAGTAGTTGATGCTTTTCATTCTTCCTAGTCCCATCTCAGAGCTCCAGCACGCCCTCTACCCCTCTAAAGTGCTACGAGTTAGGGAATGTGCCTTGATTCCTTACTTTTCTACTGTTTTCAGTTTAAACTAACATTTGAGTCCATTGAGGAGTTTGGGAGTGTGTCATTAACCAACTTGTTGTTTGGTTTGGTGTAAGTATGTGCGAGTGATTGATTGGTTGTCATTCTCCTTAGTCCCATCCCGAAGCTCTAGCACACCCCTCTACCCCCAAAGTGTTGTAAGCCAAGGAGTGTGCCCCAACTCCTTACTTTTCCATTGTTTTCACCTTAGGCTCACATTTGAGTCTATCAAGGAACTTGGGAGCGCATCACCAAGTATGCAAAGGCACTCAAAGTTGCTTGAATAGAATGCGACTAAAAGTCGTTACACAATACAATGATTTAGAAATGATTCATGGTTGATAAGTTTTGAACAATGACATATTTAATTTTATTTGAATTTTATGGTTTAGGTTTCATATGCAATATTTATTGTATAATGTTGTTTATTTTAGGGTTCAAGGCACCATTAAGGAGGTTTTGTCGTGATGTTATGGATGCAACATTGGCCAATTGTGGGGTATTTACGCAATGGCATGTCGATGATGTAGAGGTTAGATCAACATAATATAAGAGGGTTAATGGGATCCCATCCCCCTTTGGTAGTGACACAGATAACCCATAGTTTATGCCATTTTTGATTAGGGTGTTATTTTGGTCTTCAAGATTTAGGGTTGCAATTTATTTTTGAGGCAATCATATATTTGCCATTATGACATGTTCCCCATTTTAAGGTGGGGTTGTTTTGGACTTGGGTATTTTTTTACACATTTTTGTAACATGTGTCACCCATGTTTTTTTTATTTAAAGCATTTTACTTTCATTTTACACCATCTTGTGTTGATAATTAAAAATATGTTCTCACATATTTCTATATGTATGCTTGATGAGATTATCAAAAAAATGATTCTACTCTTGCACTCAAATCAAAGTACCTTTTTTTACCCCCAAAAATTAGAAGTTTATACCTAGAAGGAAAGTTATACCCTCATGAAGGCATTTTATAAATACCATGGATTGAATTATTTTGGTTCAAACTATTGGAGGGGTATTACTTGTGCCTAAAATTACTTAATGCACATGCAATACCCCTATAAGGGTACATTAAAAATCCTTTGGGCTCCATAACATATCTAAAAAATCTAGAGGGGTATTACATAACCTTAACAAAATTTAGAAGGAATGCAATACCATCATGAGGATTTTCTATAAACACCATGGATTGAATTATCTTGGTTTAAACTATTGGAAGGGTATTACTTGTGCCCAGAAGTATTCAATGCATATCCAATACTTCTTTTAGGGTATATCAAAAATCCTTTGGGTTCCATCACATCTCTATTGAAACATGGAGGGGTATTACATAGCCATACCAAAACCTAGAAAGAAAACAATACCTTTTTTGGGGTAATTTGTAAACACCATGGTATTAATTATTTTGGTTTGAACTATTATAGGGGTATTGCTCATCCATAACATATCTTTTGGAGTTTGGAAAGGTATTGCATAGATTAAACACAACCTAGAAGGAAAGTAATACTTGCATCGTTTTGTGATAATATCGTAAACCATGAAACAAATGAATGTTTTTTAAATACTTATTCCATGCCCATTGTATCATGTTAGACATATTGATTCAAGTAATTGAGGGTGTTACAAAGTTCTTCACATTGATGGTAGAACAAAGTTATGGAGTTTAAATGCAATACTTGCATCGTCTTGGGATATTTGCATTCATTGTGAAACTTGGAAGGGTATTGTATATCCTTACCAAAAGCTAGAAGGAATACAATACCCACACCATATTGTGATAATATCCTAAATCATGATACAAATGAGGGTATTATTATATTGGTTACATTGATGGTAAAAGGTAATGAAACTATCATTAAGATGAGGGTATTGTAGTTACATTTCAAAATTTTGTTGAAGTAAACTTTGTACCATCAATGTGGCAAATATTGTAACAACTTCATTTACATATATTAACTATTTTGCATTGGTCCATTAAACAATTCTTATTATTTATGAGTTTGAAAATGTTTTCCAACTATATTTTATTTTTATTTTAAAAAAATTAACATAAAATTTATATTAAGATATTATATGTATATGAATGAAAAAAATTAACAAATCCATGCATTAATTAATTAAGTATATCATCTTTTGATATATTGTAAAATAAAATTTACATAAAGTTAACAAAATTACATTGATTAAATGTACATAATATTAGGTATTTATATTTCAAATTCAATTAAAACCTTGATTCCTAAACCCTAAACTTTCATTGAAGGAAGTCAAGGTTCTTATTCAAGGATTTTTTTTAGGTTCCAAAAAAGGAAAAAACAACAAAGAGGATGATTTTGCTGATGCCAAGGTTGATGAGTGATGCTTATGGCTTGCTTGGCAATATTAATCAGCAAATGAATGCATTTTTAAGTTGTAAGAAAATCCACTTGCATTTTGGAGGCAACATAGTTCAACAATGAAGGAAGTTTTGATTTTGTAGGGAGGAGATAGTGAATGGAGTTGGCAAGTGAACTTATGCAATACCAAATTTCAAGATCGTTAGAAAGCATTTGTAATGGACCATAGCTTGAAGAAGGGGGAGCATTTGGTATTTACTTTTATCACCAATGATTGCTTTATTATTCATATTTTTGCTAAGTATGGTTTTGAAAAAGTAATCTTTAAAGGTTTATCAAACAAAGGATAGAGGCAATAATTTCACATTGTTCAATCAAGGTAAGATGATGACATCATTGAATCAAGGGTATATGAGAAGCAAAAACCACCTAGAGTTGGGATGCATGAAAATGGAGTTTGGGCACATTCACCCAATTTCCAAAGTGATCATAGTACTAATCTTTCATCATCACATACAAGTCTAATCACATGAGGTAGCATATAAATTGTATGCATGAAAGACAAGATTTTTATTGACTAGCCACTTGATGCTTAAGTCTTCTCCTACAAAATCTACTCCTTTTTTTATCAAAGCTTTGATATGATGATCTAGGTGGTGAACATTTTAAGCTAGTTCCATTCACAATAAAATCATTGTTATGCTCAATGAGAATTGGAGGATTTAACATCATCATGCCTTATGTAATAGGGTTTAAATTATGTTAGTTCCTATAATGATGTTGATTCTTTGGTGGATTCAATATGCACAAGGAATTGCATGGCTACGAAAAGCTCTTGGAGTTCATTGTACCTTATAGTTTTATGGTCCAAGTCATATCCAAAGTGATACTTGAAAGATTGTGTGGAGTTGACAAGTTCAGTTTTGTCATTTAACATTCTAATGCATGACTCTTGTGGTAACAACTTACAATCTACCTCAATTCTTGAATAAGATGTAGTAGTATTAATATTGTTCAGGTTTGGCAAAAGAGGCACCTATTGAAGCTACTTGTTATTCTTTCTATGCTTAGCGTTGTTGAATGGAATGATCATGTTAGATGAGGGCAAATATGATAAATTAAGGATCATTCTTGATTGCACATAGTCTTCAACTTTCAAGGTAAATGTCTCCAAATAGGAACCCATTTTTTCCATTTTCTTGTTGTTGCATTTTTTGTTGCTAGATACATGACAACAACATTGTTGCTCAGGTGTTCAATGTCCATTCGACTTAAAAATTGAGGAGATGTGAAGAGGTGCTTGAGGGAATGGAACACCAAAGCTTTGTGATTTAATTTCTTATTCTTTTAAACCCCGAACACATTCCAAGATAGCTAAGATTCATTCCCATTGCTTGTGTTTCATGCATTATGAATTCTACAAGCTAAGCTTTTACCTCTCCTTTAGTTGCAATAGACATATGACCAGAACATCTTGCTTTAGACTAAAGACGTAATGCTGTTATAAAAAGAAGAGGATTCATGGGCTGTGGATCCTTGGTTGCTTTCTTCCAATTTTTGATGTGTTTCTTGGATAGTCAATTCATGCTCAACTTCTCAAGGTGTTAAGAACATTACATAACAACTTGACCTTCACAAAGCTTCTGAGTCCACACAAATTTTAGCATGGCTTTTAAGAGCTTATGAACATTTTTATGCCCATCTACTTGTTAGTCCAAATCATATCTGAAATGAGATTTGAAGGTTTTTCAAAGGCTTCCAAGAGTAAACCCTCCTTTGTGAATAGACAAAAACTTGAGCATTAACTCCTTATAATTAGGTATCAACTTTGGATATGGAAGTTAGTTGGTTTTTTATGTTGCACTTTTTCCTACATTGTTTTTCTTCTTCTTCATTTGCAGATGATGGTGCAAATTTTTTCAAGGAAGGTGTTGTAGGAATAAGAACAAAATTCTTTGCTGCTTGAATTTTAGGTGTCACATTATTAGTTTTTGTAACAATTATTGTTGAAATATACAAATTGAAGAAGAAATATGAAGGAAAAATGTTAACCACCAAGATGTCATACCTCCAAACATGTAACTAATGTACCACATCCTTGAATGCACCATCATGTAAGCTCGATATCACATACATATTTGTGGGTGGTGCATGATCCATTGCTCACAACAACATGTCAACACTCATCACCTTCACATTATTGGTACTCCCATTCTCATTGTACCCTTGTAAGTAATCCACCAAAAGTAGAATGAACAAAACATAGAAATACATTCTAACACAACACCATCACACATACTTATTCAAATACTTCCATGAAATGTCCAAGGCTCAGTTGATTTCAAATTAGAGCTTCAAAGTTAGTTGATTTGAATTGGTTGGGTCAATTAGCAATGGATTTGTTTGGAAAGAAAAGTTTTTTATGGAACTTCAAACTTGGGTTGATTTTATGGAACTTTGAATAGATTTGATTTGTTCTTGAGCTGGATTTGCAACTTGTAGTTTCATAGAACAGGTTGTCATCATGTCTATGCATCCATCACCATGTGATGGACGTGTTTGGATGTGGACCCAACCTTGTGTCACATCAGTGTAGGGTCAACCTAGGTCAAAATGAAGTTGGGTTGCCTAAAAAGTAGTTAGTGGCAATGGAAAATAATGTCATTTGGTCATTGTGAACACTATGGTGACCAAAACATTAAATTCGGTTGTCAACTTTGGTTAGCATAGTTGACGATTCAATTTTTTTAATTTGCCTGACAAAAAAATTTGGGCAATTTGACAAAAATTAGGAATTGCTTGACATTTTTCTAATTGTTTAATAAAAAACGACCATCAATCCAATGATTGAAAAAACATTTGGTCATTACCCAAAAAGAAATTAAGCATTGCCCAAAAAATTTGGTTACCAAATTTTTTGTCACTAACTTGGGCAATTGAAAATTTTCAGTCACCTTGAATTGCCAATTATGGTGACCAAAAATGGCAATCAAATTTTTTGGGCAATGCCCAAATTTTTTGGGTAGCGTCCAAATGTGTTTTTAGTCGTTAAATCGATGGCCGCTCTTGATTAGATAATTTTTTTGGGGTAGCTCTTCAATTTTTTTGGGATGCCCAATTTTTTTGGTCAAGTGGATTGAAAAATATTCAATCGCTGACTATGGCAACTGAAAGTTGTGACAATTTGTTTTGGTCACCAATCTCATAGCGACTAAATCTATTTTTAGTTGCCATGCATAATGGGGGCAACTTGAATGTATTGAAATTTTTCCTTGTGTTAGTCTTGACAGATGTGACAAATGCATTAAAATGGACACCAATGTGACGTCCAATGCAAATTGGCCGTATCACATCGCTTTTGACAACCATGTCACAAAGATAGATTGAGCAAAGAAGACATGGTTACCAATTTGTAAAAAACTTGAGAAAAAGTCTCTTGAATAAAGAAAAGATGGGTATCCATTTGTAGAGAAGTTGAAAAGAAGTTTCACGACAAGTTAGAGATCGGTGGGTGCAACACATAAATTGTAAGTCCTATTAAACAATATTAGTTGTTGGAAGAAGGATTGCCTACTCTTGAGGCTATTGAAGACTTTCTATCCATCAAGCTAACAATATATTCAAGTTGGAGTGTTTTTTAAGTAGATGATGATCCAACACCAACAATGTGGCTAATTTTGCAATACCTTCATTTACATATATTAACCACTTTGCATTGGTCCATTAAACAATTCTTATTGTTTATGAATTTGATAATGTCTTTCAACAATATATAATGTTTAATTAAAATTTCTACTAAGTAAAGATAATTATGCAAATATGATATTTCTAGAACTACAATTTTTTTTTCCACACATTAATAAACTAAATATATCATCATTTAGTACATTGTAAATTAAAATTTACATAAAATTAATTTGCAAGGACTAAATTTACATAACATCAATAAATTATATTTCAAAATTCAATTAAAATATTTAAATTTACATAAAAATAATACTCAATTACATGCATTAATAAAATATACAATGTTAATAATTTATCTTTTGGAATTTTAAAATTCTCATTAAAAAATAAAGTTCATAAGAAAAATTGCACTATACATAACCATGGGTTTATATATAATTTAAATCTAATATATATTTAATAAATTTTTATCCTATTTAAAATAAAAATAAAGATATTATATGAATTAAAATGAATCAAAAGTATAATTCCATAATATTATTAATTATATATACTCTATTATTTGATATGTTAAAAATAAAAATATATTTAGACCAATATTTAAGCCAATATTATACATCATTAAAAAAAAAATTACTTAAGGACTTGTGTTATATATTTATAAAATCTAAAATATTATCGGCCTACCAAATAATTATTTTAGGCTAGAAATTATTTATTATATGTCACAAAAGTTTAATAAAATTTCAATCATACATAGGATTAATATATGGGAGAGATCATTTTTTATTATTATGTGAACCATCAAAATAAGTAAAACATCATCATGTGCTAACATTAATTTTTAAAAATAGACAAGAATCCTCTTTTAAGAAAGACCTAGATCGGCCTTCAAGGTCGCTAGGGACCTGCCAACACCCGACAAGAAACCCCCCCTCTTTTGGATTTTTGAATCAGGATTTATTCAAGACCTCCCCTGGGACCCAGGAGAATGGCATTGGCAAGCTCCACCGCCTATTGGTGACGCCCCCTTTTTTGGTTACACCGCAAAGAGGGGATACAAAAACGCACTGAGAATCGGCCACACCCCCAGTATGCTCTCTTTCATCCAAGGCTTCAGCTTGAGAAACTCAACCACTACTTAGGTGATAGCCAGAATCTGGCACAACGCTCGCCCGAAGAAGGTCGGGACGCTCATCTGGTTGACCCTCAACCAAGGCCTCCCGGTAGGCACATGGCTGCAACTCATGGGCATCTTTCCCCATTGCAAAGTGTCGCAACCCCACTTTGGCCAAGTGTGGGGGTGAAGCCCAACACTCCCAAAGTTCGGGATTTGGAGTCCTCCAGGACTCCCAACTTTTATTAAATTAGTGACTTTATGTTTTTGTTTTTTGAAATGAGTTTACAACTTTTAGAGGGAAAAAAATGTACATCATTGAAGAAATGTTAAACATCATTGAATTATTTATTTGAACAAAGTTTTCTGACTTCTAACATTGAATAATAAATTATACATAAACCCTAAAGCCTTGTACCATCGATGTGACCAATTTTGCATTACATTCATTTTTATATATGTTAAATCATATAGTAACATAAACAAATAATTTTGAGAATATGAATTTCATTATGTATTGGCGAGGAATCAAGTATTTAAAAAATATTTTTATGTTTCATGGTTAATGCAAATATCACAAGTGATGCAGGTATTGCATTGAAATTCCATAACTTTGTTCAAATGATACACTACAAGGGGTATTGTAGGTGTATTGAATAATTTTGAGCATGAACATTACCCCTCTAATAGCGTAGACCAAAATAATTCAGCCCATGGTGTTTACAATGTACCTAAATGAAGGTATTGTGTTCCTTCTAAGTTTTGTTAAGGTTACGCAATACCTCTCCAAGTTTCAAAAGATATGATATGGAGCCCAAACTATATTAGGGATATGCAGTACAGGGTATTACAAGTTCATTGAGTATTTTGCTTTATGAACTTGAATATAACATGGATTAAATGCGTTTAAATTGAACTAGAGCTCCATATTGCTTTGATTGTCCACTTGGTTTGCAATACCCTCATCATGGAACACATTCTTTAAGTAAAACTTGTAATACCTTTATATATGGGGTGTCAAATACTTTAATTATCCTCTTATTTATTTGTTTGAATGAACAAGGCCAAGGTCCATGTAATAATTGGGGTGGCAACCATGTAGGTGGTGTTTGGTAGGTACTTACTTAAAGTGTTGGTAGGTAGGAAGGTGGAAGGGTAGGTAGGTAGATAAATAGATGGGGGGTTGGGTAGGTGCATGGGGACGAGAGTAGCATGTTTTAAATTTATAGGTGAGTAGGTAGATGGGGAAGAGTCTACTTTTAATTTAAATATACAAGTGAGTAGGTCGGTGGGGGACAATGGGGGTTAGCAAGTGGGTGGGTGGAAAAAGTTTCAAAAGAAAAAGAAAAGAAACTGGCAAAAAAAAATTGAGATTAGGGATGATCAGGGTTGAAAAAGGGCAAAGAAAAAAGTCAACTTGGGATGGCCCATGGATAGAAAAGAAAATTCTATTAGTGCATGATCCACCCATATTGGTGCACTCGTGGGTGCTAGTTCATTCTGGCCAAAACCTAGCAGCTTCTAACAAGTGGAACTGATCGTTATGGTCTTGGAATCAGTACATTGAAACAAAATACCAATTTGGAGATTATGTTGTATGGTTTCCTAATTTTAAAGATTCATCTTAATTTTGTTTTATCTTTATGAAAAACCATTTATGCCTTGTGTTCTTGTTTTTCATGTTCTATAGATTTTAAATGATTCACCTATTGATGTTATCTATAAACTAGAATTAGAAACATAAAGGAGGAAAAGATTAATTTAAGGGAATAGAAAACACCTTTAACATGGACAAAACTAATGAGTGTCAATTGAAGACATTGATTGCACTATCAACCAATTATTTAAAAATCCTCCCCCAAATGCTTGTCCACTCAATAATTTTAGGGATATACACAATTTACTACATGAGGGTATTAACCCCTGTAGGTTAAAAATGGGCAAGGATATGTTGGAAATTGATATGGTTTGAGTGTTTGGCCCTACTAGAGAAAGAAATGGGTATTCATTTGCAAATGTCCAAAATGATAAGGTTTTGGATAGGATCAAGGAATTATATCCCATTGTGTATGGAAATTTTTTTCTCCCAAAGTTTAAACTATTGGGGAAGGATTTCACAAAAGGCATTGTGGCAAAAACGATGAAAGGGATATCAATTAGTTGGGCCAATTTCAGCCATGAGACTAACACCAACTAGTGGGGGAAATGGCATTCAAAGTTAGATATTTTGAATGTAAAGAAGGTATCATTATTGGGCTCATATGTGTTGCAGCTGAAGAGGGAATGAAATTTGGTTAACATTGTGAAGTTGGAGAAAGGTGCGAAAGTAAAAAGTGAACCACTATAACTTGTAAATGTTGGCAAGGTTGGAAGAAATGGCCCATGGATACAAAACAAATGAAGTGCTTGATTTGTTGTATGTTATTGGTAATGAGTTAAAGGTTGCTAAATTAGAGGTTGATAACATGAACAAGGAAAAAAAAATCTATGCATTAAGATGGAGCATGTCAAGGTTGTGTATGAGTATGTGATTTCCATGAAGGATGAGAAGGAGAAGAATTTCCAAGTTTTGTAGTAGTTAGGTGAAATGAATGGTCGAGCTTTTGATTTATAGTTGAATGACACTTGACATGGACTATAAAATGGCTCAGATAATGGCTATCACCCAAAGAAAAGACGTTGTATAATTAATACACCCTACTTGTTGCAACTTTAGCCTTGGGCTCACAACCAAGGCAAGGGCTTGCAAGGGTGTGTTGCCAAGAAGGAAGTTCAGGAATCACATTTCATGCTCCTAGGAGTGCAGGAAAGTGTGAAAGAACAAACCTTCACACTCCCAAATGAACTCTCATTTTGGGAGTTGGAGTCCCGATGGATTTTTAAATCTTTAGAAAACCATTGTAGGGGTCAAAACCCATTGGATTAAGGAGTTACTTATATCATTGGAAAGATCTTAGAACGTAGATGTCTGAAATGGGCTTGTATGGCCCCATTTGGACACTTTAAACACAAGTTATGACAATTTGACTCTCGACCACTAAAAGTTGGGAATTGCCCTAAGTTTTTTGCGTACAAGTGGCGTGCCAAATACCGTTGTAAAGCTCTTGAAAAGGGCTACAATTTTGCTTGAGACTTCATCTCAATTGGAGGTTTGCACACAAAGTTATGGGCCCCCCAAAGTTGCGGGAGTCCTAACTATGGGAATTTCAAGATTCCCACTTAGGAGTCCCAGGACAAAATGACATTTGGGTCATGGTCATGTGGCTAAGCACAAACTACTATAAGGAGGAAGGTGGTGGCTTCCCCCAAGTTCGGGCCGTGGTGAGTCTTGTGAGTCTATGTTTGCCCGTGGTTTGTCCGTGCACCAAAGTGTTCCAACTATGCACTAACCAACTTGTGGTTTGGTTTTGTACAGGTCCATGTAAGTAATTAAGTTGCTTGTCAATCTTCCTAGTCCCCATTTGGAAGCTCCAACATGCCCTTCTACCCCCGAAGTGCTACAAGTCAAGGAGCGTGCCCCAACTCCTTTTCCTTTTGCTTTCTTCACCTTTAGACTCATAATTGAGTCCATCAAGGAGCTTCGTAGTGCATCATTACCATTAATAATTATCATGTTCAATATACTTTTTGTTTGCATTTTCCACTCTTCCTTTACACTTGAATTTGTTTCTTGTTGAATTATGGGAAATGTGTTGTCTTGACTTACATGAGATAGGTCCTTGTAAGAATTTTTTTAAACTTTTAATCAAATGTTTAATCATGTAGGTAGTTGTCATCATACGAGGTTGATTTTTTTTGGTGCCTTATATACCCTTGAATATGGTGGTCATCTTTGTGCTGAATTAGTTTCCATTGTATGTTTCGAAATCCAATGTTTAATATAAACAAATGTTGTACAATATATCCAATGTATACAACCAAATGTAAAGTAAATGTTGTTTTTAATGAGGGTCAATTTTATACTACTAAATTCACTTCAATGTTTCTATTTACCTATGGTACATATGAGTTTCATGTTATAAGTAGTGTATATATTTAATGTATATAGATACATTACTTCAGTCTTATAGTTCCAAATATTTTAAGTGCACAAAGTAAATTATGTCATATTCAATGGACATTTGGATAATAAATAAAGTATTTTACAAATATCTTATAGTTTTAAGTATTTGAAGTATGTACAACATTCATTATGTTACATGTAGTATATATATCAAGTATAAATGGAATACTTTAAAATATAATTTCAAATTTTTTAAGTATGCAAAATCCATTATAATATATGTAATATATAGCTGGATAGTAAATAGAGTATTTAAATATTATGATTCTAAATATTTCAAGTACACATAAAAATTTCTAATGTATGCAAAATTTGATATACACTTTTTGTAATGCATAATGTGTGTATTTTAATTTTTTAATATATTCCAATGTACATTGAATGTTTTATAAAACATACTGAGGGCACCAAATAATTCATGCAAGGTGAATCCATCCATCTTAATGTAAACCCTATTACAATATGTAATCTAATTGATTTCTAAATCTTATGATGTAAGATCATCACAAAACATGTTCCCTGAACCATCATTTGCTTGTGCAAATCTTATTGTTGGTGAATCAAGCCAAGCTTTTAATCTAGCAACCCCAAGTTTTAGCAACTCCACCAAAAGTTTATGAGAAGGTACTATTTGATGGAGCCCTCAAGGGTTTTAGGTAGACCACCCTTCGTATACGGCCCTTTTCCAAACTTCAAACCTTTCTTCAAGTGCCCACCCCTCAATCATAGATGGCACCTAGCTTGTAAAAATAGGTGAAAACCATGAAAAAAATTACTCCTTCAAAGCCACCTTTACACCAAAATCTTTTGGATATATTAAAGCCCAATAGAAAAAACACCCACGAATCACTAAAACCATCTAATACATAGAAAGAAGTGGTAACCAAGTTTTAAGACAATTAGTCCTTCAAAATCCTGACTACAAAAAAATCTAATGGGTAGGTTAGAACCCATTAAAAATCTAAGGTGCAACTAGATAAACCTTTTAGGTCCACTAAATCTAGATTGTCAAACTAGCTACAAGTTACATCTCCTACTTCCTTAGATGTGAAGGGTAAGTTATGGCCAATTGTTGATAACATTTTTATGGTGGAGTCCAATTGTAAGGAAGTCCCATCATAACATTCATAGCCAATTGTAGACTTCTTCGCATGTTGGAATTTGGGCTCGACATCTTTCCAAGTTGAACCTTAAAACATGACATGGTTGATCACTCCACAAAATGTTCAGTGTTAATATTTTCTTGCCATATGAACTCCACAAGTTTACCCACAAAATATATTTTGGACTTTGAAGTTTGAAGGTGTGGAGATTTGATGGATCTTTGTTTTCTACAAGTATAAAAAAGCTCCAGCCACCCACCATCAAAGTTGTCATTGAGTTACATTTCCTCTTTTGTCGCAAATCCATACGGGGATGGGTTATCCTCCCTTTGCCTCCTAGCTTCCCCCTAATCACACACACTAATGTATACAACCAAAAGGTTGTTTGATAAAAAATGCAACATGATGTTATTTTGTGATAAATCATTATGCAATGTCCTAGACTACTGGACTACATTTATGATGCACAAAAATGCCCAATTCAATCTCTCTTGTGTTTGTCTAAATGTCACAAGATGTTGGCAAGAGTCAAAATCAAACCCTACCTTTGCAAAAACTCTTAATTATCGAAGGATTGATTTTGGCTATTGTGGTACGTTAACATCTTTTAAAGCGTGCTTCCATTCCACCACAATTGGTACACCTTGTGAGGTGACTTTCTATCCCTTTATTCCCAGTTCTATGAGGTGATTATACTTGAAAGTACATACGCTATCGATGAAGGAAAAAAATACAAGTGTATTTCTAGATGTTAAATTGTGTTTGTAGTTGAAACTAGATAGCTTACTTCCTATGCATAATTTATAATTTAGAATTGATAGATATATCTTCCAAGCTAAAACATTTAAAATTCTAAAATTTTATGTTAAATTACCGCCCCTTCAAACCAAGTTTTCAAGCATTTAACATTAAGTTCAACTTGGATGCCAACCACCAATCACTTAAAATATCACTCCTAACACATATGTTGTTCAAATAAAACTTGCCTTAATTCATTAGAAAGCTAACTACAAGTTGCATATGCCTACCAAATTGCAGGCCTTGCACCCAAATTAGTAGGAAGTTGTGCTACCAAACCCGAGAGGGTTTATGAAATTCTTCTAAAATTTTCAAGCTCCCAACATTATCCCATTCACTTTTATTCTTTTGAAGTACCCCAAACATCGAACCCACTCTCCTTCTTTCCACCATCTACTAGAACTCATCATCCTTGACCTCCCCTTCCTAAGAAAAAATCACCCTTTTAGAAGACCTCCCAAAACCTCCTCCTTAAGCTTGTTTTCTTTGTCCAATGGAAGTTGTAAAAATCCTTCCCTCCAATCCATGGCCTCCTCATCCTTCAAGAACCAATGAGATTCGAGAATGATTTGCCCTCCAATGGAATTTAGGATGAGAATTTTAGTGCCCAATGAAACATTAAGAGGGTTCCACCCTCTAATAAAATAGGATGATAATCCTCATGATTAATGGAATTGGAAGATTCATCTTTTTTTTTATCTTGGACATTTTGATGAGGTTCTTCAACTTGATCCTTATCCATTCCGTCCGTTTGACTTTCACCTCCTACTTCTTCATCCTAATTATTTCAAGTAACTAACTATTAGGATAATTTATCGGTAGTAATCAATAAACATCCTTGAGTCCCTACTTGACTAAATCCACTCGATGGTAGTAGTAACATTCCCATGTACCATTTACTCTTTTGATATCCCCTAATTATTCTTTACCATGTACTAATTAACCATGTAATACATAGTAATTTGGAATTAAAATTTCCATCACAAGAACCCCATACACTTCTAGATCCATTGTCGAAATTAGGGTTTGACTAGTCCAGGTTTTCATGAGGTTTCGCCGTCATTGCCACACATTATGCTTACCCTAATTTGTTAAATAAAAGCATCAACCCCCTCTAAGTGTAAATACCAAATTGTTCGGACTACCCTTTTGGTTTTTGTTGATGTAGGTGACGATTTAATCATGGCAGTTGATGTTGTTACGCCCTCGAATCCTTTAGTTACACCCATACAAGAAGGAGAGTTTAAAAAACCACCGCTTGATGTGAATGTTTCCCAATGGTCGTGCGACAAAAAACCATTCAAAAGAATGGTGCGCACTCAAGTTGATTGTTTGGCATGGGATCTTCAATTGTTTCCTAACCCACATGCTTTAGTGATCTACTTAGAATTCGTTCTCGCTCGTGGAGTTGCACTAGAAAGGTTTAAAGAATGTTAATGTGAAGATGATAATGTTTGTCTTCATTGTCAAACTTGGGTTCTTGATGATGGCCATTATCATTGGTTACAAAGCCCCATCAACCCCCTTTCCCTGGAGCATCAAGTCGAATACCTAGCTCACACCATTTGTCACCTTTAGATTTCTTATTGTTGTGATTTATCCCCTTTAAGTCGTTTACTAAATTGTAATTCACTTGAGGCTATTTAAGTGGAAATGCTAGGATCTAAATTTGATTTCAATTCTATTTAGGGACCTGATAGAAGTGAAGATTGAATAAGGGTGTATTAAAATTACATCATGGAAATTTTACAAGCACATCATTAATGCTTGAAGATTATTCTAAAAAAATAATTTAATATTATCATGGCGAAATGTTATTATTAACCATGGGCTTGAAGATTATTCTATCTCTATTGGACCTTTCATTAACCTTCTTCAACTACTTCATGAATTTCAACATCCTTGTTATTCACTAAATATTAAAACAAGACTAATGTTTTGTTAAACATCACAGATTTTGGTGTTTGCTTCCACCCCAACCCTTTAAAGATCTTTCACCCTTAATTGCACAACTGAGGTCCTAAAACTATGGTTATTAGCTTTTTGTTGAAAAAAGGAACTAAACCAACACCTTATTCACTAATATCGTATTTTGAAAAAGAAACAAACCCCCCCCCCCCCCACGCAACCATGTGCATTCATCATCCTTTATTCTAACATGAAATTACTAAAAACCTCTAATAATCTTACCGCACTCAAATATCCTTGATGCAACTTTCAAAAATTGAAACTACT
>Ga0209208_10003923_pt1 | contig 21243 bp, 29 predicted proteins | sample S1TSphfallax_3_FD_187694 | JGI IMG/M metagenome (GOLD analysis project Ga0209208, IMG submission 187694) | Host-associated microbial communities from peat moss isolated from Minnesota, USA - S1T2_Fd - Sphagnum fallax MG (SPAdes) (version 2) | ecosystem: Host-associated > Plants > Peat moss >...
AACTAGCTGCGTCCCGCCAAGTGCAAGGCCGCTGCCTTCTATCCCTAATTTTGCCCTCAGTGCTGCCATTACTAACAACATCCAATCCTGAGCCACTACTAAGTGGGGCAAAGTAGAGATGGGTGTGGTCATTTTGGACACGCTCACGGTACTTGTTCCCGTCAGTGTACTTGGGGTGTGGTACAAATGACACACCTTTGCAAATCAACAACAGTGCTTGCCAGTAGATCCAAAAGGCTACCTTGTGGGGCATCAGCCAAGTGAAAAGCTCAGGATCGTGTACATCATCTACGCGCTTTGCTTTCAAAAGCGCTCGAAAATACAGGCCATAGTCAGGATGTTGCACAGATATCTGCAGCAGCAGCTCTTGCCCAGGAGACGTAGCTTGCATCACCCACACCCCCTTCATGTCCATAAAAGGACTGACATAAAGTGACTTTGCAACTTGGTCCATTCCAGGATTAAACAGGAATGTAGCTCGCTCTGCCCAAGGGGTGTTTGTGACCTCAGCTATGCACTGCAAAAGCTGACCTTGCTCACTGTAACAATAGTACACACTTAGAGGATTTTGCTCATATCCCACACTTGTTGGCACCGTCAACAAATGGCTTCATTTCACAAATCCGCCCACCCGCAAACAAACAAACAAACAAGCTGATCAGATTAGGGTTCTGCCTCAAGCAGCTAGTTCTCCTCTGGGATTATGGGTACCGTGTTTTTCCGTGGGTGTATTGTAAAGAAGAGCCTTAGCAATATCACAGACTCATCAACATGGGTTTGCAACATCCAACACAAAAACATGAGCACAATCTCAACTGGGAAGAGAGTTTAAACCCTAAACACTAAGGGCGGGCGTTGACTACTTACACAGCTCCAGAAGTGGATGCAATATGGCGTGCTTCCGAAGCAGAAATGTGGTGCAGAGCTGAGAACCAAGATGGGGGCTTGTCGAGATTGATCAGTGCGTAGCGGACCGGGTACTCAAATTTGTGCACCAATGGTTTCTTGCGTTCATGCCACACCTTTCCCTCATACATCTGCACATGATGATCTTGAGCAGCACGATTATCAAGGAGGTTCTCAGCGCTTGAGGAGGTGGGTGCTTTGTGACAGCAGAAGAAGTTGAACACGAGGCGTGGAGCCAGATAAATGGAGCGCAGCAAAGACAGTGCCACAGTGGAAACAAGGGTGAACGTAAGACTGCACAATTGAACCACGGCATTTCCTCTCCCTGCATACTCCTGTGAATCCATTTCTCAGTCTCTTTACACCCTCACTGTCGAAGAAAGATTTTAGCTTCTTCTCCACCCCGAACATCTGCACATGGTACTATCCGCCAAGATGTCGATCGTCCTTGGCGATGACCATGTACACCCAGCAACGAAAAACACTCCGTGTCTTGCCACGGTGCAAAGGCTTGTACTGCGTAATGGGTCGTCAGCCACTTCTAAAAGCAAAATGTCCGCTTCACTTTTCGGAAGTGCCCGGCGTTTTCCACTGTGCAACACCCTCAGGCTGAGGCATTACCTTTTACACATACAAGTTCAATAGAACCACATCCACCTGCTTTCTGATATGAATTGCAAGAAGACATCCTAGTATCCCCACTTCCATGGCCTCCTACATCATGTTGGAAAATGTCCAGATGTGGATGTCATGTTGTCATCCTCCAGGAGACTCCCTCCTAAACCATAAGTGTGAGGGTTTTCAGCCGACCCCATTTGGGTGGAGCAGAATTAATATTGGTACAAATTGTTCATCTAACTCCAGATAGATTTCTTTCATTAGCACTTGTCTGCTTTAAGACAAATTAGTTAGTTCACTTTCTTCTAGATTTTTCTATGACTCTTGTATGTATATATATATACTTGCTCTTGTTTCTGTGCTGATCATTTTTTATAAGTTTTTAAATATACATTGTCCTTTGTTTCTCATTATATTTATTTATAAAATTTCCACATGGTATCAGAGCAGTGTATTTTTATGTGTGACCTCCTACAATCTATTTTTTTAATCTTTTGTTCTGTCTTTTCCACATGACACCATTTTTTTAAAAATTTTACATTCTTCACTTTATTTTTATGTTTAATTTTATTTATTAAGTAGTTGGTTTGTAGTAATAAAACTTAAAGCAACAATGTCAAAGGATAGTTTAGCTTTAGAGAGACATGCTTGGCTAGAAGGCTCATCAAATTATCACTTGTGGAAGCACATGATTACATGAGCAATCAACAAAGAGGGATTATGGTTCATTCTAAAGGAAGACCCCAACAAAGGGAAAGGAGCTGCACCCTCTAATCTAGATGAGAAGAATGAATATTTGTTGTACTGTAACCAAAAGAGGGTTGTAGAAAGAAGAATCTCTTGTGGAGAAGTAACTCATAGTACAAACACAAACTTTTGGAAATCTTAAACACCATTAATTCCAACAACTTACATTGCTTAGATTGCAAACTTGGTGCTACTTGAAATTCCATTAGTGCTACTAATCTATTATAACAAGGTTCAATGTTTTATGTGTGAGTTGCCAACTAGTACACACATGGTGATCTCTCCTTAATTTGTCATAATAGCAACAAATAGTTTGGACCATGTATAAAACCATACATTAAAAATCTAAAATCTATTGAAGTATAGCTTAAGGTCAGAACCCTCAATGTTTGGTCAGTCCATGTGAGATGCTAACCCATCTTCAACAAATGCAACAATGCAAAGAAACATTAAGTTCCTTGTCTGATAAACCTTAATTTCATAAACATTTTGATCTCAATGTTTGAATCCAAGTATGAATGGCATATACTATGTTGACTTAAAACCACTCAAGAAAGACAAATCTTTGTGTAGATATGGGCTACAAATATATCTCTATTAACTTCCCATTTCTATTCTCATTTTTCTCACCCCAATTGAGGCTTCTAATGTCCATTCAAATATTTGACCTACGACATGGATTAAAGAGATACTCAACAAATATCCCCATTCAAAATGCATATTGATCCTCTACATGCCCTTTTCTTTACATCTCAAACTTCCCCCCTTTCATTATCAATCCTCAACATCCACCCCTTATAAAATCTATTCCTACCAAGGATACATTGCTTGCCATTGTGTAATCACCAGTGCAACAAAAATCAAATACAACAACTATTAATCACAACAAGTAAAACCTACCATCTTTTGAAACTAATCATGAAAGAATAAAAACTTACATGCATTGCTTTAAAATTATCCTTCTCGTCTTTCCTTCAACCATCCTACTTTCCAAGCCTCCATTCAATGTCGTAACTTCCTCAACCATTCATAGTTCAGTGTCAATCAATTCTACATAATACATAAACAAACAAGACTTCCTACCCATCCTCACAAGTTTTTTTAAAACAATTATTGTTACAACTATCTTAAAGAAACAAACAGTGATGGAATAATTTATGTCATTAACATGCAGAAAGTTGATAGCCATTGAAAACAAAAATTAAAACCCTAAAAACTTGCTATGTTCACATGAAAATATTATCCAATTCCCTTCCTGTCAAGTCACATATGTAACCCTTCCCTTCTTTAAAAAGTTGTGTCCCTCGACTTTTTTCAATCATGTAGAACATGGTAAATCTATAAATCCTTGTGTGATCTTTCCCACTAATGCCCATCACCATCTTTAATGATGCATAACATGCTACCCTCTTCAAAATCAACATTACCATTCTCATCTGCATGTCCAACAAATTGGTATGGACCTTCCCAACTCGAAATTAAAGCTTTCTTCTTCATTAGCTTCTTCATTTTGACCACTGTCAATCCAACAACTAATCCTTCAAATGTTTGCTTCCCTTTTCTAGTAACATAGGTCTTTTTCTGCTTCTTTTGTGTTTGCTCCACATTGAGCAAAACATTTTCATGGATGCTCGCTATCAACTTCATCTTTTGGAAGAATTGATTTGTAGTAGTTTGTACATCAACAATGTCATCAATCACAATAGTTAAGGAATGTAGGTAGTTGTTAGCCTTAAAATGTGGTGTACACCTAATCATTATCATGAAGGGAGAAAATTTGGTGATGGCTTGAATCCCACATCTATATCCAAACATGACTTTGGCCAATTGTTCATCCCAACAATCCACATTTTTTGGTGTTGTAGAAAGAACAATGATGCCATGCTTAATAGTTTTGATCAAACGTTCAACCATCACATTACACTGTGGCCATTAGGGTGATGTGTGTTGATGGTGGATACCATACTCCTTACACATGACATCAAATTATGCTACCCACTCCTCTCCATTATCAGTTAGCACAAACTTGGGAACTCCGTATTTACATATTATATCATCCTCTAGAAATTTGGTTATTGTCTTAACACCATGGTCAACAACAGCTTTTGCTTCGCACCACTTTAAGTAATGATCAATGGCAACCATAATATATTTGTTTCCTGACTTGGTTTCAGGTAATGGTCCTACAATGTCCATAGGATCCCTATAAAATAGTTCACAAACAAGTATACTTTTCAACTTTTCATCTTCAAAATGAATGCTACCCACTTTTCTCACCATTTGGCATTGCTGGCACATTCTCACAATTGTTTTGACTTCCTTTTTCTTATTATGCCAAAAGTATTGCATGCAAATTTCAACCAAGGTCCTTTGTTCTCCAAAATGCCCCAAGTCTTAATGCATTTGGATTACAATGCCATTATTTCCTTTGGTTAGGCACAAACAACCCGTTGAAGTAAAACCTTTGATCATGCCAATGACAATTTATTATTCTCTTCTTTGCTTTCTTGCTTTCCTTAAGATCAATTATGTTTGGCAATATGCTTTCATTCAACAATTTCATGCAAGTTATGTCCTTCTAGATGTTAATGTCCTTTGTGTCCATCCAACATTTTTCCTCTTCATCAAAGTCTGTGTGAACCAAGATGTGGTCATCAAATTCAAATAATTATTGAGTTGCCAACACTAGCTCCAATTGCTATTATTTGTCATAGTATTGAGGTAATTTCTTTTTTGGTGCTTGTTTCCCGTTAATCTTCAAAATCTCATTTCCTTCAATGTTTGCTACTTTAATCTCTTCCATATTTGAGACAAGTTCCTTGTCTTGATTTACCTCAAGTACAACATCAAACATATAAAGTTGATGATCCCTTGAATAATACCAATGGTTGATGCCAAAACAACATTTATGATGTTGTGAAAGTTTTTTTACTTGTCTTTTGAAACTAATTAGTTACCAATTTGAATAGAAAAGATCTTATCTTCTACTCTAGGTGTGTCAACTTGTACACTCCCACTATCTTGGATCTCCTCACTAAAGTCATTGTTATCCATGATTGGACCCGCTGGATTTTTGCTCAAGGCATCAACATTGTATGTTTGAGTCTTGGTTGGTGTAATATCTTGAAATTAAAATTTTATAGCAAATCAATCCACCTACCTCTCCTTCCATGTGCATTTGACACTATCTCTAACCATTCAAATGGCTTGTGATCTGTTCTTATAATAAAATGGTTCCTATGCAAGTACTGTCTGAAATGCATAATGCCCCATGTTAGTGCGTAGCATTCCCCTTCCATGGGGTGGAACTTCTTCTATGTTACCGTTAAACTTTTACTAGCATAAGCCACCACCTTCTCAAGCTTGCCTTTTTTTTGTGACAAGATGGCTCCAACACCTTTTGGTGATTAATCAACATCAAGGAAAAAATGTTTCTTGAAATTAGGTTGTATAAGCCCAGGCACATCAACAAGTTCTTTTTTTATAGCTTCAAATGCTTGTCGACATCTAAAATCCCATAGAAAGTCAACGTCCCTTTTTGTCAACTCAAACAACATAGTAACCAGTCATGAATAACCTTGAACATAGTTCTAGTAATACCCAATTAAGCCTAGAAAAGACCTAATGTTGGTGACCGTCCTTGGTTCCGAGAAATGCAAAATTGTATCAATTTTACTAGATTTGGTTTGGTGCCTTCATTACTAACCACATGGCCCAGAAAAGTGATACTTTATGCAGGAAAACAACATTTACTTGGGTTTAATTGCAGGTTCACTTCCCAAAGTTTGAGAAACACAACATCCAAATGTTGAAGATGTTCCTCCCAACTCTTGTTGTGCATATTGAAATCATCAACAAATACTTTCAAAACTTTGTCTCCCAACTCCTTAAAGACTTTTAACATTGTCCTGGTAAAAGTGTTGGTTGCAATTTTAAGATCAAATGGCATGACTGTCCAATCATACAATCCAGTCTTAGTGATCAAGCTTTTTTTTTTCATATCTTTAGGTGCCATTCGAATTTTCCAGAAACTAAACTACAAATCTAATGCAGTAAACCAAAAGGATTTTCCCAGCTAGGTAATCACATCATCAACAAGTGGCATTGGAAAGGAGTCCTACTAAGTTTGCATGTTGAGTGGCCAATAATCTCCGTAGAAACACCTACTCCCATCTTTTTGATTAGCAAAGTGACGCAATATGCATACTCAAAGTTGTTGGGTTTCATCTTGCCCAAATCTACCAAAACATCAATTTGTCTTTTTACTTCAGCCTCTTCCCAATAGGATAATCAACCAAGAGATACCCTACAAGGTGGGAACCCTTGTTTATCCCCAACATGTTCTCTAATGGTGTAGTAACCAAGTTCACCTGTGTTCCAAGCGAAAACATCTTGGTAACGCTTTAGGACCTTCCACAATTGTTGTTTCTTCTCCTTATCTAAGTTAGGATCTACTCAAAATTTTTAACAAATTTCCTTCCATCTTGTGTTTATTTCATTATTGTCATATGATGTTAATTTCTTGTTAGAGTTGTTGTTGAAGTCACCACCTTTTGCTTCATGAACTTGTAGTAGTACTAGAATTTTTTCACAATTTGTAAAAACATGGTCTTTTTTTTCTTTCTACATTAGAAACCCATTTAAACCAATCAACATAGTCGTTTATGTCTATTATTTCTTCTTCCATAAACCCATCAACATGTTCTTGTAGTACTAATTGCAAAATCTGTTGTGGTCCTTTTGACATGACCAAATCTTCAAACTCATTACCCCAAAGTTCATTCTCATCACCAATCTATTCAACTTGGTGAGACCCTTCATCACAATGTTCACTATTATCCATATCAGTGTCCAAATTTGAAACAAGGACATCCATTCCTTTCGGTATGATGGAATTGTACTAATATGGAATCCTAATAATCATGTCAGAGTCACCAATGATCTGTGTGTTCTCCAAGGCAGTAGTGACATCACGCATCACAATTTCTGAACTCATCCTCTATAGCATATTCACCATAGTTAATGGTAATACCTCCACATTGGTTACTAGACCATTCCTCACTTGGATCAACCCTCCTTCCACATCCACAATTGCACCATTTTTTATCAAGAAATCTAATCCAAGTAATATGTCATAGCTATCAATGTCTACCACCATAAAGGTCATGGTACATTGTACACCTCCAACCTTGATAGGTACTTTGTCAATTCTCCCCATAGCTTGTGTAATGACTCCATACACAGTTTTGTAGGTCTCAAATTTGGTGACCAAATGCATTATGCCCAATTCTCTAATTACAGCAATAACCATGACAAACATGGATGTTCCAATATCTATTAGTCCTTCAACCACATATTTGTTTATTTCTATGAGCAAATGGAGAATCTTGCTCCGATATGTCTTGTTGATACATATCTTCCTTATTGTTAGAGATGTTAAAACCATGGATATTTGGTTGTTTGTTGTTTTTGAGTCTATTTTTCATCTAGCCAATTTTACTAGACTTTCAAAGTGTTATAGTGCCTTGGTATTATAATAATTGTCTCCATAGGTGAAAGGGAAATCTTCCCTTTAATGAAGTGGGAAAGAATCTTAGATTTGACTGAAATCTTCTTAATTATTCATGTCCCCTCTCCTATAGCTTCAAGAGGTTGCACAATTCCACCTAGCGCCACCTCAACGGGCATCCTCCTTCTAGGCATTTGAATGTAAGAGAAAACATTCTCATTTCCGCGTAGCTTGTTAAGTTCTTGCATGGTTACCTCTTCATCATTCAACAATACCTCTAAAAAAATTGTTGCTCCAAAGTTGGACTTCCCATCTTTAAGTTTCTTCCAACATTTGTCTTTTGAATGACCTAACCCTGAACAAAAAAAACATTTTATCCCACAATTTTTTATCCTATGAGACATGCCACACTTGGCACATTTTGGTTGTGGTTCATTTAATCTCGGACAAGTGGTGGCTAGGTGGTTTCCTCCCTTGCAAATCTGACATCCCCTTGAAAAAATTGATGAATGTGTTGTTCAAAGCAATGACCTGTTTTTCCATCATGGTCTCTAAAATTCCTTCTTGTTCCTCCTTTAGAGGTTCATATAATGTTTCTCTAAGCTCTCCCAACACCTTCTCTAGTTTTGTTGTAACTCCTACCAATTTTTCAATATTTGTAAAAATCCTTACCAAACACAAGTTTTGAATTTCTAGCCGTAATCTAACCATAAATCTTTATTTTTGTTCAACATCCTATATCTTGCCCCTCTGAAAGACCTTATCAAGATGCTCAAAATATTTTTGAACCTTTTCTTTGGGTTCTTGTTTGATGGCATCAAGTTTCATTTTGATGCCATTGGCATCAACATCCCCATATTTTTGTACTATCAGAGTCCTTAATTTAGTCCAATCAATTGGTGCTAGGTGTAACCTCCTAAACCATTCCTTAGCCTGCCCTCTTAAATTCATTTTTGCAATTTTGAAGAGTTTATTTGCATTCAAATCTTGCACTTCCACAACCATTGTAAGTCTTTATGTTCAGTCATTGACATCTTCATGGTCTCGGCCCCAAAATAATTCATCCATACCTTGTGGGCCAGTCATTTTTGCAACTTCCAACTTTAATATAAAATTGCAACGTAATTTGTTACAAATCCAATGGCTCTACTTTCTCCTCCACTTTTCCTTAAAAAAATGATTGCCCACATTATGTTGCCATCTACCTTGATGTTATAACTAGGGTTTGTGTCCACTGAATATTTCCAACTTAGCTTGTCAAACTCAAAACGGTAAAATTGTTGCACAACACCCCTTCAAATCTATGTCTATAGGTATCAAAATATCTCTAATTTGAAAAACATACACAATCCTTTCCCTTTTCATCCTCCTACTCTTAAGTTGAGTTAAAATGTGAAGGACTAGTGAAATAAAAATGGTACTCAGTGGATTGTATGAGGACCCACTCCCGTCCATTAGACGCTACCCTAGTTTTCAACCACATTGTTGCTTTGGAAAAAAAACTAGCATGAATAATGGTGATGTCAATATCCCCCACTTCTGTTTCAAAAGGGTCAAAACCAATCATTCTCAAGGATGAGAACCCTAAAATTTTAAAGATTAGTGAGCTTGCTTGGAGCTCCCATGAAAATCCTTTTTCATCAAATTCCAAGATGCCGAACTAAATTGTGTAATTCATGGGACAACAACCCTCATCTCTATTTATTGTAGACTTGTAGGAAAATGCATCTACCTACTCAATAGTAAAAAAGATCTCTTGTTTCATGTAGGAGTTCTCAACAAGTACATGCATGACCCAAGGGAACCACATCGGCAAGTTGCTAAACACGTGCTACGATATCTCAAGGGAACTATTGATTTTGGGATTGCTTATGGGCAAGATGAAAGCACAACTATCATGGGCTACATTGATGTAGATTGGGGAAATTAGCAAGATGACCGCAAATCAATAATAGGTTATGTGTTTAAATCTATAGGTGGTCCCATCACATGGGCATTGAAAAAGCAAAAGACAATCTCTCTATCCTCCACTAATGCAAAAACCAAGGCCATTGCTAAAGGTGTGAAGGAATCAATTTGGCTTTGCATTATGCTTAGAAGAATTGAAGGAAAACAACTGGACAATATCCCACTACTTTGTGATAATCAAAATGCACTAAAAAAGGATAGAAACCCTACTTGTCATGTAAATTCCAAACATGTTGAAATTTGGCATCATTACATTTGTGAACATGTTTTATGAGGAAAAGTCGACTTCTTCTACAATCCTACCAATGACCAAATTGATGATATTATGACAAAACCTTTAGGCAAGCAAAGGTTCCAAAAACGTTGTGATGATCTAGGTGTAAGGCTTATAGCTTTGTTTATTAGAAATTAAAATGTAGAGCTGCCAAGAATCAATAGTGCTAGAAAGCAAGGTTTACTTATGCTCAAGTTGCGGGGGGCTATTGGTACAAATTGTTCATCCAACTTGAGATAAATTTCTTTCATTAACACTTGTCTACTTTACAACAAATTAATTAGTTCTCTTCCTTTTTTGTTTCTGTGCTGATCATTTCTAATAAGTTTTTAAATGTATATTGTCCTCTCTTTCTCATTATATATATATATATATATATATATTCCACAATTACATCTTCAATTCTAAATCAACTTCATGTGCCTTCTCTGCTTCAAAGTTAAGTGGTAGATGCACATGGGTTCCCAAGTATGGATGGGATTGAGATTGCCACTATGAAATAAGGAATACACACACAATTTTTGACAAGCTCAGTGGGTTTGCTCATCAAGAATGCCACTTCTGAGCTTGATGAGGAACATCACAATGTTGTAGAACTAGTGCAGAAACAACACTTAGGTGCATAACAACACAAGACTGGTGATGAACAATACCCAACATCCAGATGCAACTGGGTAATTTTCAGAATTTTTTAGATTTGCAACTGTCACCATTCTTGCCAGAGAGTGCTACAAGAATGGCCACCTTGTGAGGTTTGGAACTATGCCACGATCTAAAGATTATCTGTTGAAGGTTGGTGGAGGGTAGACCAGATACTAGAAAAAGGTCATAATAGTAAGAAGGGATGGTTTTATGCCCACATTGGTACAATAGCCTTTTTTGGCTATATATCCAAAGAAAGGGACATCACTAATGAGGGGCACATCTTTCCAATGTCATTCCCTTGGGTCCTAGGGGAAATGCTCCAAGAAGCATGTGTCAAACAACCAAATGAGGGATTTGGGAAGGAAAGTGGAATTATCCATGTCTACCTTGAATGGAGTTTCATGCTTCTCTTGAAAGAGCACTCTAACCTACATGAGTCCTTGGTTTACAGATCTGATGTTGCGTTGGCTACTTTGAATGGGCCTGCCATAGTTAGATCTGTGAAATTGAGAAGACATGATTCCAGTGATGTAGGAACTGGTTTATATGGGGTCGTTTGCAAAAAGTTTTGTATGTCGTTTCTACACGACCATATTGATCGTATGGTTGTCCCTAGACAATTCCAAAGACAATTCATAAATAACTACCTCATTTTCAAGCTTAACTATTTCATAACTACTTTCTTTTCTTATTAACTTTCATAATAACTATCTCCCACCTTTCCTAATAACTACATCCATTTTATAACTACCTCACTCCTTTTTCCTATCCACCAACATGGATATTAAAAAAAATATTAACATGTGTCTTTTCATGTCCATGAAATGTATATTAGTTTAAATTAAATTTGTCATTGACATAATTATATGAAAACATAAGAAAAAATTAAAATGGTTGATCATCACTGGTAGTGCGCAGCAATGTGGAGCTCAAACGAAATTAGGCAGAACTTTAGAGATCCTATACACCCATAAAGGTAGCCAGTTCTATGAAATAACCAAATGGCAGACCCTGTCTCTTGGCTGCAACAAATATAAAACTAAAGGTGGACTAAAGCAATGGCCGCCATGATGTGATCCTTGGTAATAATGGTGGATGGGGTGATTTGTCATGCAGAGCTCTGCTACATCCTTCTAGTGCTGAGAAGTGTTGTCCCAAAGGTGTTGGATTCTTGTGCAACCAGCGAATGGCCATAGCCCCTACTGTCACTGGTTTTCTCAATCCCAAGGGGTTACCTTTTGCTATTGAGTAATTGAAGGTTGCCAAATAAAGGCTACCTCAACTCTTCATCAAGATCTCTAGGTTTTGATTTCACTAAACCTCCTCTAACATTGCACCAAACCTCCAAGATTCCACTCTAGTATGGGAAGGGGGGTTTGTGAAGCTTTGGGGCTGCAAATAGCCAGTTTATATCACCTCGCATTATGGAATGCATACAACTAAGGGGTTGGGCGTGCTTGGCTCTATGCTTCAACACATCCTTCCATGGCTGTTCACCCAAGCTCAAACCCCAGACCAACAGTTTGGCTAAGACAGATTAGATTAGGGTTCTGACTACAAAACAGTGCAATACAAAGACTTAGAATGTGCAAATGGTGACATTGTAAGAGGTTCCCTCATTGTTGGAAAACGTGTATTCAGAGAAATCTGTCCCACAGATTATAGAGGAACAGGATAAGAGGTTATGATCACTCTCTATGTTCATAGAGTAGCTTGACACCACCAAATTTTATCCCCCCTGCCTCCTGTAAAGTTTGGATTGGTATCATTTCTGTGTGATACAGTCAGTGTTCATCCTCTTCTTGTGCTGTAAGAGCTTTGTTGATTCATTGCATCACTAGTCTCAACTTTTCTTCTCTACCCAGGAAAGAACAGACAGCTAAAATAATGTACACAACCGCTGTTGCAGAAGGTGAGAAGTTGTTGGACAGTTGCGGAGAAGTAAAAAGTATGGAGCAGTACTTTTGTACATCATGCTGTGCATGAATGTGCGGAGGCCAATGCAAGTGGCACTGGTAACAATACAATCAGTTTGCTGTCAAATTCACCACATTGACCACTCTAATGATCCAAAAAGAAGCAGGAACTGTTGTTGTACATCTAAAAGGCAGCCGGTTGTCAATGTTTTAAGGCTTGGTTTGTGTGTCTATTTGTTTCAAGTTCTGACTACAATAGATACTTTGACACAGTTTTACTCAAATTACACGAGACTACTGTGTTTTTGCTCAACTACATCTGCATGCAAGAAATTATATGCGAGGAAAAAGGTTAGTGATACGCAGATGGTAGCAGCCTTTTCTTGATGGACAGAAGACTTAAACCTGTGCATCAATCAATATTCCGGACATGTGCCTCAGCTACTTCAACATTCTTCTTGACCTTCTCTGAAACTGGATGAGCTGAATGATGACAACTTCAGTGCTGGCAATGAAAAGATTAAACACATGCTTCAGCCTGATGATCCGCTGCTTCCACTTCGTGATCTGGAATAAAACCTGCTGAATGTTGATGAAGTTCGTGGCTTCTGTGGTGGAGTTTCCTCCAGTACCGAATCTTCACCTAATGATTTTGGTCCATTGTTGGTCCGGTTCCTCAGTGACCAAAGAACAGGTGCTGGAGATCGGGCTGGTGATGGTGGCACTGACATTGAGCCATGCCCCAAAAAGTCAGATTGGCCTGGTGATGGTGGGGGCACTGTGCCCACACCATCATTCAACAAGTTGTTACTAAGCTTGTGAGCACCATTTTCTTCATGTTTCTGACTGTAGAAGCTTTGGTCAGCACGGCCCTGTTGTCCATTCTGCCGCCTTCCAGGTATTGGGAGTGGGCTCTGATTGCCTCCGGTGCAAAGCTCTGGGGTGGTAACCCAGGGGGAGCTTCGTTCACGCAGTGCAGATGGAGAATGGTTATGTGTGTTGGCAATGTCAGGGAAGTATGGGACCACTTCAGCCTCTGTCTGCCAACGGAGAAACTCCATGCTCTGTGTCAGCTTCTCAATAGATTTCCCAGAGTCGGTTGATGAGTCAACTAATGTATCTGTTGGTTCTCGAGCCACAGGAGCTGCTCCCATGCCCTTCAGCTGCTTGCCAAGGGCTAGTATTGTTCTTTGACACTCTGCAAGGGCTGCTGCAGCAATTTCTCTGTCTTCTCTCTCCTGCTTCATTTGAATATACAAAGCACCAGAAACAGGGTTCAGGAAAGACTCATATAGAACAGCAAGGGAATCAAAGAGATGCCACAAAACTTGATCTTAGTGCAAGGACATTGGTATATCTTTACAGAAGCAGAGTGCAGTTGAAGGAGCTGCCATTGATGTTTTTCTGAGTAAAATTGGGATTGTCATCAGGACAGAGATCACAGAACAACCCAAAGTCCTGATAGGTTTTCAATGGGTGCAGGGAATGGACCTTTCTAGACTTGATGTCTTCATCTTCTGATGTGGAGTGATGGCCCCAGTCCCCATCTCTATCATTGAAACTTCCCAAATGGTCACTCTTGCAAGTGCCCCTGCAACAAGGTGATCACAAATAAATTTGCAGCTGATTTCATGACCAAAATCTGCCCTGAACTGAGATTCTAGAAGTAAGCCAGGTGCTGTTACCAGATTAAGGGAATTTGAGCTCACTTGTGAATTTGGTGCTGGAGGTCTTCAAGCTTGGTGATAACCTCCTGATGTTGTTGCCGTTCATCCTGCAATTGTACTTCCAATGCAGCCACCTTGTCATGTAAATGGTTCATCTCTCCACTTACTGCCTGTAAGTCCGACACCAGTCTTGGATTGGCCGATGACAGAACCATCAACTCTTCCTCCAGCAGTTCATCCTCCTTCAAACCTTCAGAGCCTTGTGTTGTATCATCCTGCCAAAATGTCACACATATTGGAACCAAACAACAATGCATTGTAAAAGGTCCCACCCATTCAGATGCAGTTCCTGACAGTATTAAGCTGCAGAGAACAAGTCCATGAAAGTGATACCACATTGTAATATAAGCACTGGCCACTCATTAGTCTAAAATTGCATTAAGTTTCTGACAATTTCAGCTGAAAATGTGAGCATAGTGTTGGTTGAATTAGGAGCAAGCTTTGGTGGTCTATTATGCACAGTGCATGCCAAATTGAGAAGCAATTTGAGAGTAATTACCTGGAGCCTGTCCTGATCAGAAAGACTTGTCTCTTCTTGTGCCTTCAAGTGGTCGTCATTGTCAGATTTCTCAGTTCTGAGATTCCCCACCTCCGCATTGGCTCCCACTGATTGATTCAGAGTTGTTGGAAACCCCTCTTCCAGTAATGTTTCCCCTGCCTCAAGCTCTTTATTTGGTGGCAATGCGATGCAGCTTAGTCCATCCAAGTTCATTTTGGCTGATGCAGCATGTTCAGCAAGTTTTGAATCACATTCTGTACCCTGATTTGGGATTTTAAATGGCTTAAGAAGCATGATTCCTTCCAAGGTCAATGAAAGCTCTGAAATAAAATCAACCATGTCAGCCTTGCCTTCCAACAACTTGTTTCCTGCCAGGACAAGGCTCTGCATTCCATTTTCTAGCTGTGCATCTTTCCAGTGCATGCTTTGTGCAATTTGGCCACTCTCTTTGTGCAGATCTGCCTCTAGGATTTCACTTATGTCATCAATTTGTTTGGAAACTAACAAGGTGTGTTCACTCCCTGTTGCTTGTGCAAGGGTTTCAATAATCTGCACAATTTTTGAAATTGATGCTGCCAGCTCTGTATGTGCTGTGCTTGCCTGCAAAATGACAGAAGGAAAACAGAGAAAGATTAGGAAATTTTCCAGTGGTTAAACACAACATTTCAAGCCCACAAACCCCAGATCTTCAACAAGTGAAGCCTGTGCACTACAAGCAGATTTGGGCTTGCCTTAGATTCTGCATCAGAAACAGAGGCATGCTCTTCCTCGCCGTCAGATGAGCTTGTCTCCAATGCAGACCCAATTTGCACACTCTCTTTTCCCCTGGCCAGGATATCTTTGATTGAGAAACCAGACATCTGATCTAGCAATGCTGGAGGGCCATCACCACCTTTTTCCATGTCAGACTGGATCTCATTTAATCGGTCCAGTTGGTCTTGCAAGCTAGTCAACAAGGTTTCATTTGCAGAATTCTTGGTCTGAAGAGCTGCAAGTTTTTCCTCAGCTGTGGCAAGCTTGGCATTCAGGTCATGTACTGTGGTGTTTGCTGACTCCAATTCCTGACGAGTTGAAGCCAATGTGCATTCGAGCTCTTGGATTTGGTCTGAGGCAGTTGTCAATGCACTTTCTCGTGGTCCATCAAAGGATGCAGTGTCTGAATAAGTGTTTTCAGATTTTGCAGGTTCTGACATCTTTGCAAGTCGCTCCATTTCAACAAAGTCATCCATAAGCTCAAAGCTGAGAGATGCTCGCTTGCTGTCATTATTGCCATTACTATGTGGTTTTGACTTCTTCTTGAATTGGTCAAGCTCAGCAACAAGTGCAGATGCCCAAGCATCTGATGATGCATCACCATTGATCTCCTCCACAGAACGAGGACTCCCTTTGATTAGTGCATGGACATCTTGCCGTTTGGATTGGTTTTGAAGTCCAAGGGCTCGATCAAGTTCTTCTTGTACAAGTGCCAAGCGATTAGCGGTCTTTGCACATGTAATGTGTGCATCATGCAGCTCCTCATTCCGACGAGCCAGTGCCTCCTTCAGCATTTTCATTTCTTCATCTATTGACACCATCTTCTCTGCTATCCCACTTGCTCCATCATAACCCATATCCTGCAGATTCTCTTGCATCATAGCAACAGAACCTGGATCCAAATGGCTTGCACTACGCCCCATTGAACGCCTCCGTCTGTTCTCTACTCCATCAACCTTCCCCAATCCCTCAACCTCATGCCGCATCCGCTGAAGAGCTGCAGGACCTGTTTTGGTGACAAAACCAATTGCTAATACTTTCAATTCTTAAGATCCAGAAGAAGAGTCAGCAGAGTTTGAGTTTGGTGTAAAAGAAAATCCTACAGCAACCATCTTTATGGTTGAGAACCATGTTGGTCTGGTATACAAGCATGCACATGGTATATATGGTCTGGTCCATGCACTGGTATTGAAGGACCCTAACAGGCTGCTATGACTTGGGGGCAATAGCAGTACTAGCATGGTAGGGACCTGAGGTAATATCAGCATTGTACCAGTTTCATATCAGTTTCAATACCAGGCAACTTCATCTGTGAATGGAATTCATCATCAGGACATAACATTGTTGCAATTAATTGGGCAAGTCACCTGGAAGCTTTTTGCGAATAAGAACTCGGAGACGACTGCATTCCTCCTCAAGCTTGGCAATCTTCTTCACACTTTCATGTTGCTGTTTGCCTGCATTATCAGCTGCTTTGCGTTCATCCTCTCGTTCCTGACTTCTGATCTCAAGCTCCTTGTTGAGAACATGCACGTTAAACTTGAGGCTTGAATTTTCCTTCTCCATTGCTTCAAGCCGTACCTACAACAACCCACTCATGTCAACCTCAAAGCATTCTTTCTACCTCCATGTTGGAGACTTCTAGAGGCATTAGTGGTTGGCAAAACATGTAAGGTTGCATATTGGAGTATTCATACATTCATTTTCTTCAGACTCAGGAAGCAAACCATGCATGCCTCTCATTTGACTGACTAGTTTTGTCGGAAGAGAAAATATTGCAGGAACTTTAAGCATCTCCTGCCCTAGAGGTGAATGGTTTTCACAAGTCTAATGTAAAGTCTCTAATACAAAGTTCTGTGAATTTTCCCCATTCAGACCCGTCCTGACCTGTAAAAACTTGATATCTGCTTCCGCGCGTCCTTTGGCTTCACCTAGTTCTGTAAGGCTCCTTGAGCGCTCCTGTGCATATATAGATCCAACTTAAGAAAATCGTAGAAGCTAAACAAATTTGACAATGATCATGTGCTCTAAATCCCCAAACACAGGATCATAGTACAGTCATAGTACAAATGGCCCAATTTTTGTATTGAAGTTGTGGAAGTTTTGATGCAATTGCACAAGAGTTGGTTGTTTGTACCTGCAATGCATTAGAAAGTGCCTTTCCCTCAGCCCTGGATTCCAAAAGCTCTGTGCGTGTCTGGCTCAATATCTGTGAAGCTTCAGCTAACTTGGTCTCCATCTCAACTCGAAGCTTGTCATACTCCCTCGTCTTCTTGACCAATGTATCATGAAGGAGTTGCTCTTGCTCTTCACGTACATGTCGCAGCTGCTTCATGCACTCTTTCAAGGCTCCATCAAGGTGTGCTGCACGGTCCTCTGTCGCTAGTTTTTGCTGCAATGCTGTATCTAATTGCTGCTTCAAAGCCACTGCTTCTGCTTCTGCTTTCTCCCACCCTGATTGCACACACACACAGAGAGAGCAACTTATTCTCATTAGGGCATGATCTCATCATTCCTTCCATGAAACAAGTCTCTCTCTCTATCCCTCTTTGAGAACAACAGTAACACTCCCAAAATGCAGCACACAGCCAAAGGTTAGGAGAGAATTATATACCACAGACAGCTTCTTCCGCAACTTTGGCATGTTGCTTGACCAGGTTGTCCTTCATGGTGATATCTGCAAGTGCATCAGCAAGCTGCTCACTGACACTTTTTACCCTCTCCCCTGACTGCTGCCTTGCCTCATTGGCTGCCCGCGTATGATGCTGCAACATCCTTGCAGACACATCCTGTGGGTACAACAAAGTGGGTGGAAAGATCATATCAGAGCTAGTCATAAATTGCAACTTTTTGTGCATATTCAAAGAACCCTAGGCAAAGATCTCCCAAATTGAGGTATTCAAGAACAGCAACCTCTCCATCGGTTACCCTTTGAAGAGAAAGATAATTCCATTCTGTACTTACAATCGAGAGAGAGAGAGAGAGAGAGAAAGAGTAGTTCTTCAAAAGCAGCAACAAACAAGCACTGAACAGAAACAGTTCCTTTCTGCAAGGAAATTAGGAGTTTTGCATTTCTCTATGAATCTGAGATTTGGTACCTTGTGAGGAGAGATTTGTGCCGAGTCATTGCGAGGATTCAATCCCCATCTCTGCATCAACAACAACAACAACAACCCCCTTCAATCCTGTGTTGGAAATCCATGTCCATATCAAGCAACCCCAACCCCAAGGCCTACTACTTTCATGCTGCAAACCTGGGTGGATTGATTCCAGGATCCCATGAGAATCGGAACTCCTTCAGATTTGCAGACAGGAAATTAGGTACACGGGCCAGCCGGACAGCGCAACAGAACAGCACATGACAATTTTGGAAACATTGGGTTTTGTTGATTGAACCTGTTGTTGTTGTTGTGGTGGATCATCGAAAAAAGCTGAGGAATTGGGTGAAGCAGCTCCTGCGGAAGACACTAAACTGGCAGCAACCTTGTCACTGGACTTTTTCTTCCATGGCCAACTTCGGCGTGAAGAAGAAGAACCCTCTTTCTCCTTCTCCATTGCAACACAAATCTATTTGCCCTTCTCCAATCCTCTCGAATCCAGCTCTCAAATCCTGCTCTCGAATCCTCTCTCTACTCCTCCAACCTGTTGCAATGTGGAAATAGATGATCATACATTACTCAGAGATCCCCAACACAAGATGAAAAGCTTTTGCGCCATAGCCCTCGCTCTTCTTTCAAAACTCGAATCTAAATCGGAGAATCCGCAGTATCTCAGACTATAGAGATCGAGGAACTATGCGATCTATATTGGAGAACAAGAAACAAACATACAAAGTGGGTGTCTGCTGCTGTGATCCCGAATACATCTGGATGATGCATTCATTCATTCCAGGTCGTTGGTATATGTACTGACCCAAAGAACATTTGCCTTTCAATCCTTGCACAGATGGTGCTGCTGCTGCTGCTGCTGATGATGATGATGATGATGATGATGATGATCCCCAAGACTTGAATGTGTTTGCTTTACAGCATTCATATGCTTCTCCTCAGTTTGGAGCTGTAGAATTCCCAGGCGCTGCAGATTTTGCTTCAGAATCAAGCCCCTTCCAAGTTTTGCTCCCTCCTCCTGGGGACTTACAGCTCAACTCTCTTTCGAAAACCCCCAAAGTTTCATTCTAGACTAGATCAGCAGCTCTGGATTTTTCTTTCAGCACCCATTCATCGTTGAAAAGACATAGGTGGGTGTGAAATACTACTGATTCCAGACTTGCCTCCGAAAGAAATTTCATGCCCGAGCTACATCATCATCGTCGTCAGCATCTACCGCATTTCCTCGTTCGCAGAAGAAGAAGAAGAAGAAGGTGAGCACTAGAGTTTCTTTCAGGTTGGAGAGGGGAGAAAAAACAGGCACAAGGATGAGGATGATGATGATGATGATGATGGCGGTGGTGGAATTCCCAGACTTGAATCCACACTACAACAACAATCAACACAGATGAGAACAGCTACAGCCAAAAACAAATTCTCGCTGCTCGAGACAGAAACAAAATGAATGAACAAGGGAGGAATCAACAGTCGCCTACACAACTCACATTATTGTACAAGGAGCTGAAGAAGCAACCACACAGAGAAACACACAGAGACACACACACACACACACACAAGATGACAAGGATGCGAGACAAGAAGAGCTTGAGAGAGCGTGAGATTGAAGACACAAAACCGCAAAAGGCACGAGCTTCAGAGCTCAGCAAGAGCTAGAAGTGGAGGGGATTTGGGGTATTGAAAGAAAGGGCAATGGGAAAGGGGAGAGATAGAGAGAGAGATAAGCTGTAGCTGCAAAGAAGCTTGCAGCAGCAGCAACAGCAACAAGAAGCAGCAGAGCGAGCGAGCGAGCGATGGTCGGAGGGTGATGCAACAATGACACAAGCGTCATAACAAACACACGCAACAGCAGCAGCAGCAGAGCGCCAGCTCTTGTTACGACTGAAATCTACGACAGGTGTAGATTCTAAAAAGCCGCTTCCAACTTTCTTCTGACATCACCAGCAATGTTTTATTTTTATTTTATTTTTAATGTTTTTTGGGACCATGCAACCCGGGGGAGTGAGCTCTCGGGCGAGTAATCTACAGTTTCGGAGATTCTAGAGATGATCCATAGACTTCTGACACCAACAAAAGCCAACTAGTCCAGACCCACCCATCCATCAGTCCCATTGGCAACCAAACTCTGATGTATCTATTACAGGTGTAGATTCACAATAGACACCAGAAAGGCAACAATAGCAGATAGCCAGCTCTTGCTACGACTGAAATCTACGATTTATGTAGATTCTATGAGCTGCTTCAAGCTTTATTTTTTGACATCACCAATAATGTTCTATATTTTTATGGTCTCCTTTTATTTGGGGGGCCATGCATGCAACCTTGAGGCCTGGGATCCTCAGTAATCTACAGATTGCCAAGTAATCTACAGTTTTGGGAGATTCTAGCGATGATTCAAAGACTTCTAACACCAACAACCCCACTAGACCACCCATCATTCAACCCCTCTTGTATCTTGTACAGGTGTAGATTCACAACAAACCCATGTAACAGCAGAAGATAACCAGCTTTTGCTATACCTCAAATCTATGAACTGGGTAGATTTTAAAAATTGCTTCAAACTTTAATTGCCCTTCC
>Ga0209208_10003925_pt1 | contig 21228 bp, 23 predicted proteins | sample S1TSphfallax_3_FD_187694 | JGI IMG/M metagenome (GOLD analysis project Ga0209208, IMG submission 187694) | Host-associated microbial communities from peat moss isolated from Minnesota, USA - S1T2_Fd - Sphagnum fallax MG (SPAdes) (version 2) | ecosystem: Host-associated > Plants > Peat moss >...
TACCGGACAAAAGAAGAATTATGAAAACTCAAATATTTCACTGGATGCAAAAATACTATCTTAACAAAACTCCTCTAAAAGAAACCAAAATCCTATAACTAAATCTCAAGTTTCAACACAAGCCAAAATATCATCTTTGGAAAATCCTCCTATAAAATATACCTACTACCTAGGGGTCGAAATCCCTTAAGCTGCTACTACACTCTATAATGAACCTAAACAAAATATCCTTGCCTTGGTAGGCAAGACCAACAAACAAACAATCTAACTTCCTTAATACATAGGTCTCAAAGAAGCCAAAATAAACCCTTTTTTTCTTTTTAAAGAAAAGTAGATGCATGCTTCTCGAACTGCCCCCTTCTTATATATTGCAGTGACGAAGATGATCTAGACAAGTTTAATCTCGATTCCACATGAGTTCAAAAAGTGTGTGATGACCAATATAGCTGGTGCTCGAGTGCTAAGATTGCTTAATTAGATGGATGGCCTCCGCAAGGTTGCAGTGAAGGCAGTTCGGAAATGAATTGCATTAAAGAATGTAGGGTTAGCAGGAGATTAGAAGGCCGAGAGCGAAGAACGGGTTGCAGCAGGTGGGTGGAGTTGCAAGAGATGCTGGGAGATGCTGCAGCTAGTGATCTAGGCATGCAGGCGGGTTGCAACTTGCAACTTGGCGTCTAGATGATGAGCTCAAAATGAGGTCAAAAACATGCAAGAGTGTGTGGCGATGTAGATCGTTATAATTACTGCGAACTTACGACTAAATTATAAATAGCCAGAAACGTCAAATACAGCCTGTTCATTGTATTTTATTTTTCTTTGCCTAATCAGCAGGGCGCACTGACAGCGACGACTGCAGATGGTCCAGAAATTTCTCCAAAAGCAGACATTCTCCCGTGGAGAAGCTTTCAAAGTTCAAATCCGTCCCATGGTCCAGATCACGGAGCTTTCTCAATGTCCCAGCCAGGAGAGAAGATCAGGTCCCTCGAAACTCACGCGTGCTGCTCCCTGGAACCCAAAAGTCAGTGTTTTTTTGGATCTCGATTGCACAAGTTGCTGCAAGGACCAGTCATTTGCGCTCCTTTTTTCCCTCCTTGTCAAGTTGCTCCTTTTTGCAGCCATGGTAGCTGGTAGCTAGCAGAATGTTGTGATGGCGTCATCGAGACATCAGCGTTCACATATGCACACACATGTATCCACATATATGTACAATGTACAATGTATATGTGTATGAGCTCCACAATAAAGGATATATGGTAAAAAGTGCTACTTTAGCCTTTGTGGCACCTCGAGTGTAGGGCAAAGATGATGAAACCCTGCCAATCACAAATAAACCAGAGCACCCAAAAAAAGGGGGAAAACAAGGAACAAAATGGAAGGACCCACTACAAGACAAAAGAACGAGTGTTGGCCAGTTCTCACTTTTGTGAGAACCGCTGGTTCTGGTTATCACAACCATTTTAAAGAACCTTTAAAGTTCCCATTGATAATTTTGATAACCTTTGAGGATTTCAGAGTTTTGGGAAAAAAAATTCCCAACGGTTTTCAGCCCTGCTGGTTCTGATAAAAATTACTAGCCCCGGTTTTCAACACCGGTTGTCACAAGCCAGTGATCAAAAAAAAATTAATCTAATATTTTAATTATTTAATTTAATGTGAAATTGTTTTTTTTAAACATAAATTATTTAATTGCAAATCATGAAACAAATGAAAAAAAATTAAATTTTATATTTTTAATTTCTTCTTGTTCAAATTCACCTTCAAAATTTTAGAACTCTTCTTCTAATTATTCATCCATCTCAATAAACTCTATTAAATCACTAGGAGATTTACAACCAATTTTGACATCATTAGGCCAATTTTTGCTAACAAAAAATTATTTTTTCAAATTTTCTGATTGTAAACAACATCTTCGAAGGTTGGTGAGTATGCCAGCTAAAGAAAAAATATTTTCTATCTATATTTGTGATCCAACAATTTCTAATATTTGTTGGGCAAAAAAACCAACAATGGGGAACAGAGATTCATGTTTTTTCCACCATTGCAAAGGACATTTGATCTCCTTAAAATCCACTTGAAATCTCCTAAAAATCAAAAGTTTTCTACTAACCAATTTTGTCATTAATTCACTTGTGTTGACAATCATCTCAAAAATATCTAAGTTGTTATCTTCATAAGATATGTGCTCTATAAATTCAACATCACAATCTTCCATAGGATATAAGTGATGATAACATTTCAAAAACATAGGTTACAAAGTTTTTTGAACATACTCTTCTACAATAAAAATGTTTTGTTCACAACCAACAAATGAAGATACCAAAGGAAGGTTTTTAACCCATGGATCTAACATTAACAAAAGCATGTTATGGACTTTTCTTTCTTCATATTTTCTTAGAAATGAAAGAAAAGAATTAAGGACACCACAAACTTCTTTCTTAATGTTAGAAGCAAACAAAAAGAATTCAAGAATAATTGCAAAATCATTGTCCATAAACTGGTCTAAGTTTTATACAATTTTAACATCTTCCTTTTAACTTGAACTTATTGTGATGGCACTCTTTAAGGCATCATTAAATAACCAATGATTTTTGGACTAATTTAGAACACAAGCAGTAATAATTAAAGACAAACAACCAACAATTGTTTGACAAATGTGCCAAATGATATTAGGGGGAACTTGGCCAAAAACACCAACATCAGTTTGTGAACTATAACATAATACAATGGCCTTCTGAAATAATAAGGCCTCCTGAAACAAGATTACTTTACTTGCAAACATGTACAATATTTAAGAAATTGTTAATATTTTGTAGAAAAATTAAAAATTAAAAACTTGCAAGCCAAATTTTTAACTCTACTTTAAACAAAAATAACTAAAATAATATCTTGTTTTGACAAGGGTGTTTAATTTTAGTCTATTCATGTTTTCCTTTTCCAAATTTCTTTGGCCAAATTATGCACTTTTGGAAATCAAACTAGGTTGACTCAATAGAAATATGTTTCAAGTGTTTAGAAACTTTTTCTTCAACTATCCCATATTGACATGCTTTAGAAAGTGCATGACCAAAACAAGTGCCTTGGAAACTCTCCCCCATACCAAGAACTTCACAATTCACAACAAATATTAGTTATTGTCATGGCATTCAAATTTGCACCTTCATCCTTAACATATGCAACAATTTTCTTCCTCAAATCATATTGATTTAACAATTTAGTCAATTTTTTTGCCATAGCTTGCCCTATAATTTCATTTGCCTCAAACAATCCTATTATAATATGTTGAGGTTACCACTCTTCACTCAAAAAGCTAATCACCAATCCAACAGCATCATGTGCACCTTTGGACATCCACAAATCAAAATGCAATTTCTATAAATTTGCTTTTGTTTTTTCTTTTCCATTCTAAATGGCATTGGACTATGTTTGCAAACTTCTATTTTCTTCGATAGTTTCAATCAAAGATACCTCTTCCATAGAAATTTGATTGGGAAAATTATCACAATATTCATTTTCTATTACTATTTCATTAGTCCTTGAAGATTCCATTTTACAAGAATTTGATATGATTATAATGGAGAAGATGAAACAAGAGATCTTGTGAATTATAAAATGGTTTAAGTGTTATAGGGTTTTTAAGATTTAGTTGATGGTCTCAAAATCATCTAAACATTTACAAAGATCCAAAACCATTTACACCTAAACATTTACAAGCAATTAATAAAAGCTCAATTATAAACATGGCAAAAAAAATTTAAAATCCAAAAAAATCCAAAACTCCTTCCAAAAATCCTTGCAAAATAGCAAAAAATAAAAAAATCAATTAAAACCAAGTGAAATAATGAAAAAACCAAAAAGAAGTTTTAAAAAAATCAAAAAAGCAAATGAAAAACGAAAGAAACTTATTGTCAGCTTGGATGCTTCCAAGCTTCCTCCCAACAATTTCGAATCTCCAACATACTACAAAAAGGCAAGGGGGGATACCAATATGGGCAAAGGAGCAACGAAGCACTAAACAACAACAAATCACAAAAGAGCAACAAAAGAATAAGGTGTAGAAAGGTACTTAAGAGAGCAAAGGAGCAACAAAGCACCATGCAACAACGATGCACAAAGGAGGAGTAACAAAGTAGTGAAGCAACATGAACAACAACGAAGCACAAGGAGTACCAACAAAGCAAAGCACTTTGAATAACAACAAACCATGAAAAGCAACAATGAAACATAAGAAACAACAACAAAGCAAAACACTTTGAGCAACAACGAAACATGAAAAGCAAGAATGAGACACAAAGAGCAACATCAAAACACGAAGAATAGCAACGAAGCACAAGGAGTAGGAGTGAAGCAAAAGAAGCAACAATGAAACATGAAGAACAATAACAAAGCAGGAAGAACAACAAGCCAAGAAGGTGAAACAAAGTGAAAGCAATAGTGAAACAAAAAGAACAACAAAGCAAAGCACAAGGAGTAGTATCGAAGTAGAAGGAGTAGCAAAGAAATGGGGCCAAATTGGCCTCGTTTTGTAGAAAAGCAAAAAGTTTTTTTGTGAAGCTCCCACCAAAAGAAACGTTGAAGAAGTTGTTGAAAGGCTACACCACCTAGAGCCCAAATTAAAACCTAAACCTCACTAAATCTTAAATTAAAAATTGATGCATTTTTTTTATACCTTGGAAAATTATCACCTTCAATTTCCAAGTGATAACTTTTAAGGTTTTCAAAAAGTCGATTCTCACTTAGGAGAGAACCAATAAGTAGGTTATCATTAAAGTTATCAGGTTTTGTGAAACAGCCAATTTTCATTTTGAGAATCAGACTAGAAACCTTAAAGGTTCTCACCAAAAAAGTGAGAACCGCCCAACATTGAGAAGAACCACCTTAGAAGGCAAAGCACAAGGGGAACATCAAGTTTCCAAATGCCCTCTTGTCACAAAAAACACGTTAAATAAGAAAATGGGAAGACCTTTTGAAGGACACCTAGCTTAGAAGAACCCTCACCTACTATAATAGCATGCCTCAAAATAAAAACCATATGCACATGTAACTTGATGTGTAACTTGATATAGTTACACAATTACTTAAGTAATTCTCTAAAGGGGTAAATTGAATGGTAGGGTTCCATAATTTGGTCATGGTGCATTGACTTTCACATATTAATTTATGTGGAAGTCATGTGCACCATGTGACTATGTTTCCTTGTGATTATTTGTGGAATCACATGGAGAACCATGTGGTGGATAAACTTGTGGAAGTTTCTTGATTAGTTTCCTTTTGGTTGGTATATAAGTGGGTGTTTGTGACTTTGAAAAACACCTTCACTTGTACAAAGTTATTGTATGAATGCAAAGTTTGTTAGAATTGAAATTTGATTTTTGAAAGGCTTTTGGTTTGGATTGGTTTTGGTGTTGTTTGTGTTTAATTCATGGTAGGAGGATGGTGAAGCTTGCATAGACAATTGAAGGGTGAGAGAATAATTTTACAACCAAGAACATAGATTTCATAACTATGTAGTAATCATACATAGTTTTGATTCCAAACCCGTTCATGTTGTACACACACATTATAACGCCACTAACTCGTTGTTTATAAATTGCTTGCAAAACAGAGAAAGGAGGGCCTCTAGTGCCATGCACTCCCTAAGAGGGCAAAGGGGTATAGCGTGAGACTGTGGGCTTTACCAGAATAAGGGCCCACTTGAAGTAGAGTTGAACACATGCCCAATTTTGGTAATGCCTATGGCCCAAGGCTTTACTAAGCATAAAAACCTAAATCAATTTTTTTTAAATAAAATTTTCCAAAGATAGCCACTAGGTATCATGGGGCAGGGAAAAAATGAAAGGTGGCCACATGAGCAAGAATTACATTTTTCCAAATTCCTATCCTTCATGAAGGAACAATTTTTGGCCTCTAATGTGCCCTCCAACCATAGTATGAAAATCAGCACAGGTCTTTACACATTTATAATGTGCCTCAGAGGTGGCAAATTCAACCTAGGAACCAGGATTTTATGTCAAGGAAGGGTAGGCCTCATTGGATGTTTGATTCTTCTTTGGCTTGAGAACTTGGGCTAATGCACTGGGTATCATGCTTTCAAATAACATAACCCTTTGGACCTACCTTCCCTCTTCTTACACATTGAAGCCTTACGCTACTTTGAATGGCAATTATGATAATGATATTGACACAAACAAATCCAACTTGTGAGGTCCCTACAAGTATCCATAAGTACAAAGACAACAATTTTTTTGTTTAATTAATGAAACATATCAAACATGTAGTTCTTGATAAATCTCATGTTCTAATAGAGTAAAAAACAGCATGAGAATAGATTATTGTTTTTTTCCTCCCTAATTTTGTGACGTAGCCAAGGTGACAATCATCCATTAGCTTTTTTCGGCAAATTTGACTAGTAACAAAATATGAAGGAAAATTTTAAATATCCTTTTTTTTTCTTTTTTCTTTTACTTACTTGAACCATGTATAGAAATCTGACAAATTTTTCATTGAATCTGCAGTAAAAAATCTCCAAATTTTTGCACCAAAAAATTTAGAGAGATAACCCACTGGGTCCTACTTCTTACAACCCACACTTAGCACCAAGTACGTAACCAGTTCCACACTAAGCACTAACATCATAATTACATATTCGTAAATTTCATTTACAAACTTCGCTCCCATGTACCAAGAATCTGCCATTGCAGTATAGGAAATCTATTAAGAAAATCTGTTTGTCATACGGGTACTGACACTTGGCTCAAATTGGTGCACGAAAAATTCTCACTCAGCAAGGGAGAGCTCAACAGCTGTTCTGTTCAAAGGGTAAACTAGTAGTTACATGCAAAATCCCCGCATGTACTACTGCACAATACAGTATTGCACGGTACATCAAGTACCAGCAGCAAAAAATTGCTACCATTTTGTTCGTATGATAGCAAGGAACTGCTAATAAAACGTGTAACATGATGCCCCAAGTCATGCTTACAAACGTTTCTGTCTTTCAGAAGCGTACATGAATATCGTAGCAATTCTTTGCTCCTGGTACTTGATGTGGATAACTGAAGGCTTGTTTGTCCTCTTTTGAGAACTATACGAGCTTCAGCCTTGGGTTGCAGAGGTATCTTTTGAAAATGTCATTCCCAAAGTTTGAAATGTGCACAAATGTACTCTGGAAGTGGCCAGTTGTGCTGGGTTAGCCAGCCTTGATAAAGTCGGGTAGGGCCAGATAGATGACACACCCAGCAAACTGATGAATAGCTATGAGCCCCTTTCATTCTGTCAACATCTTGGGTGAATGCTTATGACATGTCTATGGGAACTATATGGCAAAACATGGGACAATCAAGGGAGTCTGAAAACAAAACATGCGAACCTTTTTTTGTAATACATAATCTTCTAGTTTGGAAGATTATATAGCAATCTTTTACCCTGCAAGATTAAGGAGCATAATCTTGTTGTCCAAAGAATTATGAACTGTTATTGATGTGGCATGTTGTAGCTTGAAGAACAACACTACTACCTAGACTACTAGGCCTTGTTAAAGTCATCTATTGATAAAACCTTGGTAAACACTAGTAAACAAGATGCCTAGCAAAAGAAGGAACAAAGAGAGCGGACCCAAGTCCAAGCGTGAAGGACAAAACCCAAAGTGATCACAAAGGGGCGAAGGAACAAACCATGTTCTAAAGCCCCCACCACCAATTGCACGAAGCATATTAAAAAGTGAGAGGATGGGAAATCTGAAAGAGCACTAAGCTTATAAGAGTCCTCACTTGTAATGACAATATGCATAAAAATAGAGACAGCCTGAGCTCTTTACAAAGCTATCAACACCTTTGCTTAAAGAAAGCATGCAAAATAGCTAAAGGAAGGCCATGCCCTTTGTTGACCACACCATGTTAGCACATGAAACATGATTCAAAAGAATACATGAACATGTTAGCATTAATGTTCCATGTGATGATAATGTTATGAATTGTTACATATAATCATTGTAACAATTTGCCCATTTACATTTATTGTTGAATCTGTTGTTATATTGATGTTCAAAGATGTAATATTTGGTGTAAACATGTTTTGAAATGTGTTTGATTAGAAGACATAATATATGAGTTGTTTTGAGGTTGTAATATAAAAAACATCATGTTTATCTAAAGGCAATGAGTTGGTATTGAAACAATAAATGAATACATGTGGGTTGTGAAATGTATGTGGTAGGGGGATGAGTATATATATATATAGTAAAAATAAATAAAAATCTTCACACAAGAAAATGTTGTAAATGTCAAACCATGTTTATAAACACCAATAGGATTTAAAAGCCAAGTAATCAAATGTCAATCCTCACACACAATGTATGGTACATGTTGCTATTAATTGAACAAGAAATTGTGTCCTTGTTGTAATATGGGAAAATTTTGAACCAATTTGGATATCTTGGGATACGTTTTATATTGATGTCCATGTGTAGGATGTATGTCAAGTTTATACAAATGTGTGTTTTGTCCTTGTGAATTGACCACATTGGGGTTATTAAACAATATATCCATATGATTTTTTGTGAATTAAATAATTTAGTTGAACTTTGGAATATTCCATCTACTACATCTACACCAATTACTAGACTATCATGTGTTGCATAATTATTAACACAAAGTTCAACCAAAATGGTTTTTCAAATTTCTCAATCCAATGGTGAAATTTTGCATCATTTTGTAATTGAAATGGTTGAGGACACATATCATGATGTCTATCTTATGGACATAATATGTATACATCCCCATCATTTCAAAGGAAAGTTGATTCATTATGTTTAAGCCTTCATTCACATGAAATAAATATGAATATTTTGGATTGTTGGTAGTGTATGGAGACATTGATTGTTCATGGTATCCATGTTAATTTGTGACTATCTTCAATTTGTTCATCATTTTGGCACATGACTTGATTCAATAACATTTGTTTTTTCCATCCAAAAGTTTGATGCTAAACTATCAATGTCGTTTGTATTAGTTTTGAGAATTTTTGCATCATGAACTAGTTGAACTTGATAAAATCTCCAATAATGATATTTCTTAGCCAAATTGTCTAATCATTCTAAACTCAATGATGGTAAATTTTTGAAATTAAAAGGGATGGAAAGACTTGAATGAATTATGGTTCAATCAATGTTAAATGTAGTTTTACTATATATGCCATGAATATTTTTTTCTTTTTAAAAGATATAATTGAAAAGGATATTTGTTGTAAAAATGTAATAAATTTTGAATTAAAAGCATTAATTTGTGAAATATTTACTTGTTCCAACACCATTAGTAAGGAGTAAATGAATTGATTCATTTAGGTTTTCTTTTTTCCTATACATGACATTATATAAAATATTGTTCATTATTCATTTAGAATTTTTGAATAAACATAATTTGACTTTTTACATCAATAAAATTCAATCAAAAAATAGTCAAAACATCTATGCATGGTCTAACAACATACATAATTGTGCAATTCAACATTGGTACAATTAGAAACTATTTTTTATGAAGACCATATATTTGTATTATGAAATTTACCCTTCCATATGTTTGTGTTATTTCTTGTTGCCAATTCATGAGCCTAGTATGGTTCTATGCTTGTCCAATTCATTATATGTGCATTGCTATTACTGAAATTATGAATAATTTTTTTCTCAATAAATTGATTTTTATTTCACATGCGTATTAATGCATCTATGCGACATGAAATGGTCATTTTTGAAAGTATGTTCACTATCAAAGAAAGGGACACACAATTATAATTTTTGGGTAATGATGTTCATTATAATTCAAATATAACAAATTATATGAAAAAACATATTTTTCTATTATCATGTGTTGCATGTCATAATTTGCAATTCTATCCATCATTTTATTATAGAATCAGCCAATTCTACCATATTAGAAAATTTAATTGAAAGACATATACTATTTTTATAGAATCCAAGGGAAGCCCTTTCAATGACATGAATTTTTAATGCAAATGCATGTCCATGCAATGGGGATGTGTTGATGAATTTGAATGTTTTAAGTGAATGATATGATAAAATAAACAACATTATATGCAATTAGTTCTACTGACATTTGTTAAGATTTTAAAATATTTACTATCTCTCAAATGCAAGTATTTTTTCAATTTTTTTTTCATTACAATGATGGTTTTTAATTATATTATAATTTTATAATCTATTTTTGTTAAATAGTAACTCTAAGTTGTTGAATAAGGGTAAAGGATGAACTGAAAGCATCTCTAGCCATTCCCCATCACTATCCAACATAAAATAAGTGTCCCCCACACCCACTTTATTATGACACCATTTAATATATTAGTTTTTGGGCCAACCATTGTGATTAATCAATTAAAGGCATTCATTTGCTCATACCACCTCTATGGAAGAGGGTAAAATTCAATGCAAAAGCTTATCACTAGGGTCAATGTTAACAATATTGTACTACTATTCCTCTTCTAAGTTAATGACATAGTCCATTGTTGGAGGTGTTTCAACATCTATATTTAAGCTTGCTAAAGTTCCACACATGAATATCAAATGAATTTGTGTCTATGTTGTATTTACAAGATTTTCTTGAAAAACTTGTTGGTTTACTACATTGATCTATTGTAACAAAAAAGGAACGTAATTCAATTTGAAATCCCATTCCTATAATATTGTTGGTTCTCATTGCATCACAACCATGAATAAAATTATTTATCACAATGCCATTGTTTATTTAAATTCAACATAGAATCAAGTTCCTACATCCACCTCTCTATTTTCTTCATGTTTCATGTGAATTTATTAGAAATGTGGATAAATGCATGGCAAGGTGGACCATGTTTAACATCATAAAGTCCAGTTTTTTACAATGGTGTACATTGCAATTGTTACATGTTATTGTATGTGTCAATGGGCACTCACTTTTAAGTTATAGACTTAAATATGTACATGTGTTAATTGATTATTATGCAAAATGACTAAAATAACAAAAGAAATGGACTTTTGAAGTTGAAATTACAAGATGTCCACAAGCATAATTAAAGCTATTAGACTTTTATTAGGATGAATTGTTGAATCTTAAAAGTCTTGTTAAAGACTTGGTTTTAATTAAACAATATAATGAAAGGGTTTTGCGTCAAATCATATGAAAATATTGAATTATGGCTTTTATTTCAGGGTTAAAATTAGTTGTTTTTTAAAAGTCCAAAACATATTGACAATAAGAAAAAAAAATCACCATGAGAACAATTAACATTCAACATGACTACAGATAAACATGGTGGCCACCAAAATTTAAGAACTAAAAAACCATAAAAAGAAGGGTGCAAAACTAAAACATTGCATAACATCATCAAGTAAACAATTCAGCAGCAAAATCAAAAAACACAATTTGAAAGATTTATTAGATTTTATGTCATTGAATTGTGCAAAGTATCAACAAAAGAATTTACAATACCTAAAACTATTGTATCTCATAAACTGTTGGTGGACCATTGAACAGAAAAGCAATCAAGGTGAAACCATATTAACTTGGTTCACGTTCGTCCCAACTGAGTGGTAATAGGCATCCAGTGGCTCATGGGTGCTGGTTCACTTTGGCCCAACAGATGCAAGTCTCCTCAATTCTAAGTCGGGTAGCAGTTGAAGGCTTTGCTACCTCCCCGCATTCACTGCTTTGTACCCATGACTCCATCAGATTCTATATGCTAAGTACTGTAAGTAGCTGAAGGCTAATGTTTGGTTTACACCTAGATCATTGGCATTTCAAACATAGTAACTTGTAGTGAGGCACTCACAGCCACTTCCAATCCGTCAATGCTTGACAGGTAGAGCTGCAAGATGATTGTGATCACACCTAGTTGGAAAAACATAATCGAAAGATGTTATGACCATAGAATCCATGACCGCAGCAGCCCAATGGAGAGATGTCCTGATTGTTTAACAAGTTATTCTTTTTCCAAAAAAAACTTCCCTAGTTAATAACAAAAGGTTGTCACATTATTATCATCTGTAGCCAGGTTGAGTCTGGCAACCACCTTGGCCTTTGTTACAATGGTTCAAATGTCACCACTTGAAAATAACCGAGGTCATAAACATATAGTAAAACAGTCAACTATGCTTAGTTTGCATACTGAAGTAAATAAACTAGACGTTTTCTCATACTAGCCAAGTCTAGCAAATCATTGACTCCCCAATCCATCAATTGTCATGACTTATTCTATGAGGATTAAGAAAAATCAAAAGTAATATCCTTCATCCATCAAACATGTAGGTCTAACATTTCTTATCATGAAAGAAAGTGTTTAGTTTACTTCTATTATAAACCTAGTTGCAATAGTTTCCCTTGGTAATCAAATGAAAAAATCTATATATAATCTAACCTTGACAAAGCATTTTTTCACCAAGTTTGAAACATCAAGTACATGGTGTCAAAAATGACCTCACAAATATACTCTTTCATAAATTGACCTATATGTGTTAAATGTCAGCTCAATGTTTTATGCCCACCTAATTGCTTAATGCCAGATCCTATTATAATTTTGGAACAATGAATTCTAGCTCTACAACTAAATCTTCCTGTCATTTAGGAAGAAAAACAAAGGAAAAATTAGATCTCAGATTTTTCATGTTTAGAATTTACCCATCGGCCCAATTTTTTGGTTCCTCTTCTCCTTCTCAACACCTCTCTAAAGACACAACTTGCTAGATTGGCCAATCCATTTTTCAGCAAATTGCCATTGCCATTACAGCCACTGGTATGTCCCCAACTCTCATGACAAATTAGAGAAATTGAAAAATCTTTTCTCATCAAAAGTGAAATGTTCTTCCTCTTTTTTGCATGTATAGTTCATGATTGTAGCTGACACCAAGATTGAAATCATTTGAAAAGGCCAAATCTTTCTAAAGCTAGGGTTTAGGGTTTAACGTTTTAGGGTTTATGGTTCAATTGCTGACAATAAATGGTTTCAACTCAAAACCCATTGTTAGTCATGTACATACAGGAAAGAAAACAGTAGCAAAAATGGTAACTTACAGGTTTTGGAGCTCTCACAGGAAGGGAAGGTCTTTTGACACAAATGATCACATCCCAGATGCTACCAATACTCCCACACCAATGCTAGCAATGTCCAAGAAGTGCTTCAGACAGAAGTACAACTGCCAATGTGTTCACACATTGAGCAGATTGGAGAGAAAACACAAGAATAACACTTTTAAAGGTAACCATTGTACCACTTCCATCAAAAACCAAAATGAACATCACAGGAATGAGCCTGGTGGTCACAACCTGTGAGTGTCACAAAATATCAAACCATCACCTTGATCATGAATTGTGGTGACTAGCTGCTGTTACTCCCCACTGACTTCATCAGCTCCTGATGCTGGGAGTAGATAAGTTGTAATAATCTGCTCACATTTTCAGTTGACTAAAGTCTGTTGCTTGAACAAGCTAAGCTCCATCTTCACAAGCAAGTTATCAAGCTCAGCATGGATGTACATGAGTGATTTGTGGGCATGAAGTATCTCCAGAAACAAAAAGAATGTGTCTTACTTTTCCACCTCAATCCAGCTGCACCCTCATTGCTTCTTCATGCCTCTCTCACTCACCAGCTTGCTCAACAATGTAGCCTTCTATTATGCACCAGCATGGTAGACATGTTACCAGTAACATAATGAACCAGTAGAATTTTTCTAGTGTATTTGGAGGTTGTGTTGCCCTCAATAAAATTTCTCCCTCTGCAGAGGATGGCACCTTCCGCATGAGGTTCCTCAAAAATGAAGAACCTTAGAACGCATAAAGTGCCTCCTCTCCTCTCAAATGAATTGCAGCTTTCCATTTACACAAAACCAAAACTCAACCAGTTCTTTACACCAGGTAAGGACTAAGGACTTCAAATGGGGCTGTTCTGGGAATTCAGGTGCCACACTCATTGCTCAGCTCCCACCTCATGCAGGGTCCTCATTCCCAGAACAGTCCCATCCTCAGTCCTTACCCTACAAATCTAACACTGCAGCTTTTTGTGCTGCATGTTCTGCAAGCTTGACATATCCATGAAATCTTCACACAGCTAGCTAGCTAGCAAGGCTCTCAATGTCTTCAAACTCACCTAAGCACAGACATGTGAGAGAGAGAAGGAGAAGGCAGCTCATGAAACTTATCTCACTTGGCTTGGGAGCATGTTATGCAAAATCACAGTCCCATTGTGAGCACATCCTGTCCAAAATTTTGCAAGCTCATTAGAAGCAAGCTTTCCACCAAACTCCCATACCTCCCTCACATCTGGCCTGAAACTGCTGCTGCTCTCAAACAACGAAATGTGGCATGCACCCTTCCTTGCCTCAGCCAGATTCCTTGTTGGTTGTGCAAGTGCATCATCATGTTTGCTATAAGGGTTTTTGATTTCTGTAACACTTGCTTGCATATTCTACTCTTCCATACGTTTGAAATAGTGTAAGTCTGATGGACACCAAGAAACATCATGAGACTTTGCTCCTGTTATTTGTTTTCTATGGATATGAGGAAACATCATGAGACCTTGCTATTGTTGTTTGTTTTGCATGGACAGGAAGAAAACATCATGAGAACTTTGCTGCTGTTGTTGTTTTTCCATGGACATGAAGAAAACATCATGAGACTCTGCCGTTGTTGTTTGCTTTTGCATGGACATGAAGAAGACATCATGAGACTTTTGCTGTTGTTTGTTTGGTTTTCCATGCACAAATTAAAGGAGGAGGGCAAGTCCCACATCACACATGGACAAAGCACCCCCATGCAATTGCACAAACCACGATCATTATTGAGAAAACAAATACCTATGCAACCGAAGACAAAGAACAGCCCCAAACCAACAAGCCACCTTCGCAATGAAAACGCTTCGATTATCCAAAAAATTGCTCCAACTACCTTCGAACTCCAAACCCTAGAAATCCCGTCGGGCTCCAAACCCTAGGATATTGTGTGCAGCGTGTCCTTTTCCAACAAGAGAGACGAGAAGAGATTCCTCCTCCATTCTCGGCTTCTTCCTCGCTGGACCGTCCCTCGCGAGTAGCTGTGGCGTCGGGAGTTCTCATCCTTGTTCTTTCCCGTCGTTGCTACGTCGACATCTTTGAACCGCAGCGCTTCCTTTTCTCTCTTTTTTGTCGGATTTTCTCTCTCCGGAAGGTCGTTGCACTTGTTTTCAGATTGTTTTGTTTTTTGTCTAGCTTGGTTTTTTTTTTTTTTTTTTGCGCTTCTTCTTCCAGACGTCTGTGGTGTCGAGATCCGAGTGTTGACGATCTGATGCGGCATATGTGAAGAAAGAAGGATTCGAGATCCAGCACACATCTGAAGAAAGCAAAGCTTGCTTGTTTGCTTTCTAGGTGGCGAATTTTCCGCAGCCATGGACAGTAACAAGGACGAGGGATTGAAGTGTTTGAGGATCGGAAAGGCGGCTATGGAGGCAGGGGACAAGGGCAGAGCTCTCAAGTTCCTGAAAATGGCGCAACGGCTGTACCCTAGTGCACAGGTAGAGGAGATGCTGGCTAGCTTGCTTGAAACCAAAGGAGAGGAGGAAGCAACAGCAGCCGAGAAAGATTCGCCAAGCGACAACCAGACGAGGAGCAATTGTGAGCAAGCCAATGGTATGCAGCAGCAGCATCATCATCGCACAACAAATTCCTCCTCTTCTTCTTATTCAGCTGCTGCAGAACAAGTTTCTGCAGAACAAGTTGAGGTCGTTCAACGCATAAGAAGGACAAGGGATTACTACCAGATTCTAGGGTTGAGTAAGAATTGCACAGAAGACGAGGTACGGAAAGCTTATAGGAAACTCTCTCTCAAGGTCCATCCTGATAAGAATCAAGCTTCTGGTGCAGAAGAAGCATTCAAAGCTGTTTCCAAGGCCTTCCAGGTTCTAAGTGATGCAGAGCTTAGAGGGAAGTATGATCTTCATGGTCCTGAGGAGGAGTTGTCCCAACAGCGAGTGCGGCGGAGACATACAGGCCATGGTGCTCCTGTTTATTATGAGGACGTTTTTGATGCGAATGACATCTTTAACTCATTCTTTGGCATGCATCATCAAGCAAACGGAAGCTTTCAGCGAACGCATTTTGTGCGCACGCAAGTGCCTCAGTGGAACACAGCAGGAGCAAGGGGGGAGACGCATTCTGTGAACCTTCTTGGCTTATTGCAGTTGCTTCCCATTCTTATTCTGCTCATCGTTGCCTTGTTCCCCTTCTCTCAACCAGTCTACAGCTTAACCTCAGTAGCACCTTATCAGATTCCACAAAAGACAAAGCACCATGAGGTCAGATACTATGTCAAGTCTCATCATTTTGATAAGGAGTATGCTCCTGGCAGTTATGCCCGGCAGCAGTTGGAAGCACAGATTGAAAGAGAATATAAGGATGTTCTTGTTCAGAATTGTCGGATGGAGCTCGGTTTGCGGAGATGGGGCCAAGGCTTGGCAACACCTAATTGTGACAGGCTTGAGCGATTTCAGCGTGTCTGATATACATGCAATGGCCAAAGTCCCTTTTCCATGGCATATTTCAAAGCAAGACATACACCTTTATCTTGTTATAGCATACAAGGTTCTAATATTAGAACAAAACATTTCAGGTTTTTAAGGTCAATGCACTGTCCACCAGTATATTTTAGGGTTTAGGGTTTCTTCAGAGAACTTCTTGTGTTCTCATATTGGTTCTTGAGTTGGTGAAGTCCAGGGAGAGGCTTCTATTGGGGTGCCTGGTGTATTCCTGGTAAGCACATACGCGACTTGCTCTTGTATTGACAAGGCTATTAGAGCATACATTGAGGTAGAGGCCTCTTAGGAGAATAAATTAAAGAGTGATGAACTCAGGTGGTGCTGGGCCACTGAGATTTGTCAAAAAAAGGGAATGTACAACCATCTAGTGCCATGTTGTCTGCAATCTAGAGAAGGGTATGAGGATCCCTCTCAGAAATGTTTGCAAAGCCATGCAACACATTCAACTAAACTTTCAAGAAACAGATACATGTTCATTTCTCAATTCTTTTGTAGTTCTTTGTTGATTAAACCATGAATCATGAGTGCTAGCTGACATTTCGACTGGGTCTCCCTGTGGCTGCAGAAACTTAGTGCACAAATGTTTGATCCAATTGGTTGCCCTGAGTTTTGAGCAGATTGTTAGATCCTTAACCACAGCCACTGTCAGGAGCAGGCAAAGTCATTGGGGAGCAATGGTGGCTAGTCACTACCACTGGTAATGAAAGTGAAGGTCTGATGCTTTGTGAGTTGCAATCATAAGGTTATGACTGCACATGTTCTTGTTGTGTTTTCTTTCAATCTTTTGACAGAAATTGAGTGTGATGGTTGATGTATGACATTTGACTTCCACCCACTGCCAGGGGCTGATGAAGTCAGTGAGGATATTATGGTAACTGGTCACCACCATACGCATACAGCAATATTGACTACACCCATTCTCATTGTGTTGGTTTTGCTGGAACCAACACAAGAGCTACCTTCAGAACCCTGTTCTGGGATTTTTTTCTGCAGTCTAGGAGATATGTTGCTATTGAAGGGCACTAAACATGCATGTGAAAGTTGCTATCATCTGTCTTTTGATGGTTGGTGGTTGGGTTTCCTCTCCCTGCTAATATATTGTTGGATCTGAAATCTCTTTAGACTTATGATCAGGTCATTCCCAATTAAAAGTGATGAGAATGACCTGATCGTAAGTATTTCACTGGTAAATAAACATAACACTGCATGGATCTAGATATAGCAGCTTGTGGGAAGATCATGTGAATGTGACAGATGAAAGAAGTCAAGGATCAGCTGGATGACAATTCTAAACTCGAATCTATTCAACCAATTCGGAAGTAAAAGGGAATGAAAAGGTATCTTTGGATCTATATCATTTTATTTAGTCAATCCCCAAGTAAAAAGGAATGAAAAGGTGTCTTCAGATCTATGTCTTCTCAGAGCTTCTTCTTTTTTTTTTTCCAGTGCCATAATCATGAGCAAGTTTCAATACTTCTGAACCAATTTTCATCCCACTTTTCTTCAATTCAATTTAAATTCAAATCAATTCAAGTTGCAAGCATTGTCATTCAAGTTCTACAATCAAATATGGAACTTAATTCCCATAAAATCAATTCATTGTTTTCCAATCAGTGGATGGTCACTGGGTACTGCACAGCAACACAGGTTTGTCATAACCTTTATGAAAAACAAACTTGTAAGGATGCCTTCCTGAAACTGTGGATGTTTCCTTCTGACTTTTGTTTGACCCATGTGTGCATGATATAGCATGTTGGAACTTTCACATCTAGCATGAAGAACAAGGGTACGATGGAACATCATGGTATTGTGACTCCTTGGGAGAACATCCATCCAGACAAGAATATCTGCAGAAAAGGTGAGTGAATTTGACTCCTTGTACTTTGTGCGCACTTTGCCCTTATGGGTGATTTCTGTTCATTACTTGTTTCAAAGAATAGGACTCATCAGTTACACCCAAGCATGGCTCTTTCTCATTGAACATTGTCTCAGGTCATGGTCACTAAACTGATGTGCTTGAGTTGTAAAGCTTCATCCTGTGTGTGCAAGACTCTGTGCATATGCATGTGTGTTTGTGTGTGTGAGAGAGAGAGAGAGACAGAGACAGAGACAGAACTTCTTTGAGTTCTCTAGTGCTTTTAATTTATGAGCCTCCTTTAAACCCAAGCAGGCCCAAAAAAGGATATACTATATATTTGATCTCTCAGCTGTAATTGGTTAGTGTGTCTGAATCTCAGATGATTTCAGATGGGAGAAAACTTTCACAAGATTTCTGTGATTAAAAATGGGCATTTGTTGCAGCACTGTGCACATCACACAGCCTCACACAGTTGGATTGAATCATTGGAGTAAATTGCATTTTTGTCCTTAATATATTTTCCATTTGCCCATTCAGAAGTTTTAATTGTAAACCCAAACTCTAATATTTTATTACCTTGTCAGAATATATATATATATATAGATATATCTTTTTTTCCTTTTTTTCCCCAGGATTGAAGAATTGCTTGGGGAGCAAACTGCTTGCTGACCCTAGCATTCAAAGTCTTGGGATCTCATACAATGGGTATGAGATCACAGAGTAAAGCATGGACACATGGGGGAGGGAGAGCCATTTGTTCTTACAGTACTTAGCTTTGGCAAGCTGTTTCCAACTCTGGAGCCTAAGCTGTCAAGGCACTTTGCAATTCGTTCCTGAGTGTTTTGCAACTGACAACACACCAAGGTGAGCACCATCACCACACAACAAACAAGTACTTTTTTTCTTTAAAGTACAGATTCCTTTGGAGTTGTAGTAGGTAAAAATGGGTTTACTGTGATCTTTTTCTCTCTTTCCGCGTTGTTGTTGTTGGGTCGGGTGTGAATTTGCCATATGGGATGGGACCCAGGTGGGAAATCTTTCTCACATCATCATCAAATTTCTCTCTCACTCGCATAGCAAGCAATGATATTTTGTTGATCACCTCATTGTTGGCTATGAATGAAGTGAACATCAATGGCTAGTAAGTAACCATCCAAACTTGAAGGACTTTCTCCGATTTTACTTACATGCTCAAACCCATTATCATAATCATCATCATCTCATCTGTCTGGAATCTGGTGTGAATTTTTTGCCGCGTGGTTGCAGTTCCTTTCGTTCACTCTGATGAATGAGGTCATGATCAATCACCCAAGCCACAAAATGCTGATGATTTATATCAAACAAAAAAGCCTGTGTGTGACAACATCTTTGATGTCATGGACACAAGAGATGTATGTACCATTGTTGTGCGGTTCTTTGATTTGGTTAATAACCTCCAGTTCCTCCAGTTCTTTTTTTCTTTTAATGTTAGAAATTACAGAACCTCAAGTTCCAGTTTTTTTAAAACATTTTCACAATAACAAACCGCTCTCTGGTTCCTTTTTTTTGAAATTTTGCAAAATAACAAAATCTCTAGTTCTGGTTTTCTGAAAATTTATACATGTATTTAGTTTATTTTGGATTAAATTGTTAATTTTGGATTTCTTTTATCCTAATAGTTGCGATCAAATTTGGGACAAAACATTGTTAATATTTATTTGTTGGATCATCTAAGTGAGATCAAAAATTATTAATATTTATTGTTGCATCATTTGGTGATCCCAAATGAAAATTTCTCTTTACTTTTTCCATTTTCAAATGATCAATTGTTAATTCTCAATTTTTCAAAAGTTCAAAATTAATTAAATACATGAATTATTTATATTTAAAATTACATAACCGTGGGTTCTGGTTTTTTGAAAGTTTTCAGCCTTTTTTTTCTTTTCTTTTTAAACCCTCTGGTTTCAATGGAAGAACTGGCGGTTTTCATGAAAGAACCGCCAAAGAGCCAATGGTTATAGGGTGGGTAGGTCCTTGGACCTCCTGGTTCTTTGGCTTATTAAAAAAATCCCCCAGTTAAGGGTCAAATCCCTTAACTTCTACCATCTTCTTTTTAGGACCACTGGTCAAAGGGTCAGCCGGTTCTTCTCCGGTTTTAGATGAACCAAAAGTCAAGTTGTCCATATATATCCGCCGGTTCTGACTTCCGAAAAAAGCAAAAAAGCCGCCCAATCTGGTTCTGGTTTCATTTTTCATTTTTCAAAACCAAAACAAAAACCAACAACGCGGTCCCACGGGTTCTTTTTTTCCCCAATTTTCAAAGAACCGGCGGGTAACAGGAAAGAACTGCAAAAGAAGCAAAGCAGTAAGTTCTTTGACCCAGTTCTTTGAATTCTTTTTCAACCTTAACCCAGGTTAAGGGTCAAGAAACCACTTCTATGATTTTTGAACTCAAGTCGAGTCAAGTCAGCTCAAGTGTCCATATATCCAACCCTCAACTTACTACTTGCCGGTTCTTTCTTTCTTTTTTACGGTTGGCCACAAAAAAAAAAAAAGAGAGAGAAAAGAATTGCCCAACATTGCAATAATATTCCACTAGTTGCGATTTTTAAGAAGATTTTTCAAGTCAATTCTTTTACTCTTTCTACCTCTTAGGTACTACAATTCTTTTGTTATTTATTTATTTATTTAGTTATTTATTTATCTATTTTATTGGCCTTGCCTACTACCAAGGCAAGAATATTGTGTTTAGATTCATTATAGAGTATATAGTAGGTTAAGGGATTTCGGCCCCTAGGTAATAATAGGTCTATTTTTATATAAGGATTTTTGAAAAGATGATATTATTA